>WUUC01189230.1_pt1 | contig 40376 bp, 53 predicted proteins | sample 6278441 | NCBI WGS metagenome assembly WUUC01 (sample SAMN13675441, study PRJNA597444) | soil metagenome | isolation source: soil | place: USA: Washington | collected 2017-10
ACGTGGAGCCCGGGAGCAGAGGCGCTCTTCTTGATGCCGCGACCGTGGAGCGAGTACTCCTTGTCTTCGGTGGGCAGCCAGCCTTCACGGTGCGTGAGCCCCGGGAGGTCGAGCAGCAGCGCTTCCGTCTTGCTCTGATGCGGGCGGAGCACGCGGCCTGCACTCTGCATCAGCATCGACACGTGGCCGAAGACGCGGCCGATAACGCAGACGCTGGCGTGCGGGATGTCCACGCCCTCCGTGAGAACGTTTTGATTCGAGAGCAGGCGGATGGCCATGCTATCGAAGGCGGCGAGCCGCGAGCTGCGGACGCTTGCCGGCGTCTTGAAGTCGACGCAGGCACTCGAGATGCCGGCGGCGCAGGCGTCATCGGCAAAGCTGCGCGCCTCCTCTACGCTCTTCAGGTAGACGAACCCGCTCCGCCCTTCGCCGTGTCGTTGGTATGCATCAAGAGGCTTTCGTGCCACGCCTTTGTCGAGCTCACGAACCGGCCGCAGAATACGCAGAGGGACCAGGTAGCCGTCCCGTGTGAGTTCGGAGTAGTGGGCCGCGACGACGAGCTCGTCAAAGATATCTCCCAGGGGTCGCCCGTCTCCGCGTTCGGGGGTAGCCGTGAGCCCAAGCAGACGCTTTGCATGTGCCTTTTCCCAGGTTGCCCGCCACGCATCGGCGAGATAGTGATGCGCCTCGTCGAGGATCACGAGGTCGTAGGTCTTCAGCGAGAGGTCGCGGGCCAGCAGTGTTTGGATGCTCGCCACCTGCACCCGCGCGAACGGGTCCGCCGGGTGCCCCGCAGCGATGATTCCCACTCTGAGACCGGCAGCGCGGAGCTTCGCCGCACTCTGCTCGACGAGGTCCTGTGTGTGGACCACCCACAGTGTGGTGCCTGGCTCGAGTAGCACGGCCATTGCGCCCATGATAGTCTTGCCGGCCCCGGTCGGCGCCACGAGCAAGGCCCGCTTGCCGCAGTGCATAGCCCAGGAGCAGCGGCGAACCGCAATCTCCTGGTAGCGACGGGGGGCGAGCATGAGTGGAAGGTACGCTGGCTGAGATTCTTTTGCAAGTGTGTTGACAATCTTTCTCACACCGGCTAGTTTCACACCATGGCGAGTGTGGTTCGCAGGTTCAAAAGAAACGCCCACCAGGTACGGACAGGGTCGCGCGGCGTGTCGAACGCTGAAGTAGCGCAGGCCCTGCTCAACCAGAGTGGGCATGTGTTCAAGGCAGCGGTGGAGCTCAAGGTCTCCCTCGCCACCGTCTATCGACGGATCAACGAAAGCAAGGAGTTGCTGGTGCTGAAGCACAAGCTGCACCTCGATGCGGCGAAAGCCCGACTGGAGTACACGTGACCGTTACGACTAAAGATGTGAAGGAAGTTTTCCCGGACGCGAAGCATATCCCGGCGCGCGGCTTGCCGGAGGAGCGGGAGATCAAGGTGGCCGAGGAAGTCCTCAGCGCCCACGCGGCGCAGTTATCGTCGGATGTGACGAAAGCGCTGGCGACTCTCGCGGTGTCGCCCCGCAACATCTTCCAGCGCATGCACGCGGTGATGCAGGACGTGAAGGGCGTAGCCAAAGACAGCTACAACCCGCACGGAAAGTACAAGTACCAGGGGCACACCGCTGTCACCGCCGCGCTTCGCGAAGCGTACGTGAAGCACGGCATCGTGCGCTGCGCCGACATCGACAAGGTCGAGCGTGAGGGCGGTCTGCTGCGGCTCTACGTGCGGGTCACGTGGATCAACATCGACAACCCGAGCGACAGGCACATCGTGGAAACGCTCGGCGAGTCCGCGAAGATGACCAGCAGCGGCGAAGCGTCGCCGGTGCAAGCGGGCGTCGCGCTCTCGTACGCGGTGAAGATCGCGGAGCTGAAGGCGTTCAGCCTGACCGACGACGACACGCCGGACGCGGATGAAGAGAGCGAGGGCTCGGGCTCGAGGCAGCAGCCGGCGCCGAAGTCGCAGCCGAGGGGTGAGCCGAAGGGCCCGCCTCCGTCGCCGACCGCAGTGACGGGGCTGCTCGTGCGCTATGACGCCATCGCCTCACAAGCGGAGCTCGAAGCGCACCGCACCGTCGTTGGCAACGTGCTCGATACGGTGACCGCCGAAGACTACAAGAAGCTCGAAAACGCAGACGCGGCCGCCGTTGCGCGGCTCAGCAAGAAGGGTTGATCTCAGATGGCAGACGGCTTGAACAAGGTGATGGTAATTGGCAACCTCGGCGCAGACCCGGAGCTCCGCTCGACGAGCGGCGGCGACTCGGTGCTGAAGCTGCGCATCGCGTGTAGCGAGAGCTACCTCGACCGCAATAAGGTCCGCCAGGAGCGGACCGAGTGGGTGAGCGCGGTGCTCTGGGGCAAGCGCGCCGAGGCGCTGGCGAAGATTCTCTCGAAGGGAGACCGCGTCTTCATCGAAGGCGGGCTCCGCACGTCGAGCTACGAGAAGGACGGTCAGAAGGTCTACAAGACTGAGGTCAACGTGACCAACGTCATCCTCTGCGGCGGCAACGGCGGGAGCGCTGGCCGTGACGCGGAGCCACAGGAAGGGAGCTCGCCACGCGGAGGCGGCAGCCCTTTCGGCGGTAGGAAGCCGGCCGCTGGCCACGGGGACGGCGGCTTCGGTGGCGACGACGGCGAAGACAACGTCCCCTTCTGAACAAAAACCAACATGACGCAACTATCCGGCTCTCGCCTTCCGATCGCGCGGCACTGTGACTGGGCCTTTCGCTCCACGTCAGAGTATCCGCCGCCGCCCGAGCTCTACAACAACGAGCACGGGACCCGCATGCACGACGTGTATGCGGCCTACATCGAGGGGAAGTCCCCTCCGCCCCTCACGGGAGAGAAGCGCCTGCTCGCGGAGCAGATGAAGCTCTTCTGGGGCGACAGGAAGGCGAGCGCCGGAGTCTGGGAAGCAGAGCGTGCCTACGCGCTCGACCCGGCCGCCCCCTCGGCGCGCACGCTGGGGAAGAACATGGGCCGCGACTACAGCAGCATCATGGGCGGCGAGATCCCGCTGACCGTGGACTACGTGGGGGTCCACGCCGGCATGCCGGTGGTCGGCGACTGGAAGCCGCCGCACGACCCGCACACCGAGGCACCGCAGGACAACTTGCAGCTGCTCGCCGGCGCCGCCGCGGTGTCGCTGAGCTCCGGTATGGACGGCTGCCTGATCGAGATCGCGAAGCTCGACACGAACGACCACTGGGTGGAGCGCTACGTCGCTACGCCCCTGACGCTGCGCCGCGCCTGCGCGGAGATTGCTGCTATCCAGGCGCGCATCCGCGACGGCCAGCCTGGCGTCGCTCGGGCAGGCGACCACTGCGCGTACTGCCCGGCGCTCGGCTCCTGCCCGGAGACGAGCCGCATGGCGAGGGCTGTCCTGCCGAACGCGCAGGCGAAGTTCACAGCCGAGTTCGTGAGCGACGAGAACGACGCGATGCTGGTGGACGAGCTCGCCGCGCTGAAGAAGTCGATCGACAGTATCGAGGCGTCGCTGAAGGCGAGGTCGCGCGAGAAGGGCGGCATCCGTCTGCGGGACGGGAAGGTCTACAAGATGATCGTGTCGTCGCGCAGCTCGACCGACAAGGACAAGATCGTAGAGCTGCTCGGGCCACGATACGCCGAGTGCGTGAGGACGATCAGCTACGAGCAATTCCGGCGGGTGAAGGCGTGAAGTCCCAGCGCGAGACCGGCCGCGACGGCGTCATGTTCGAGGTCCGCAAGCATCTCGGCACGAAGCCGGACCTCGTGCTCTTCCGCAACCAGGCGGGCTTCATCGACCGCGGCGGCGGGAGAGCGGAGCGCTACGGGCTCGCCCCTGGCGCAAGCGACCTGATCGGGGTAGGCCCCGGTGGGCGGTTCTTCGCTCTCGAGATCAAGGCACCGAAGAAGGTGCCCACCCCCGAGCAGCAGACGTTCATCGAGCTGATCCGCAAGCTCGGCGGTTTCGCTGACTACGCGGACAGCGTGAAGCGCGCGGAGGACTGCTACCTCGCGGCGAAGTTTGGGAGGAATCAGCTATGAGTGTGAATACGGACGCGATTCTCTGCTACGGAGTCCCGGTACAGAGCGAGACGATCGAGGAGTTTTCGGAAGGCGAGACCGAGGAGGAATTCGAGCGGAACAAGAAGGCCAACCCGCTTGGGTTCTTGGTCTGGAGCGGCGACCCAGAGGAGTCTCTTGGCGTCAAGGTTCGCCTGCTCAGGCACCAGTCAGATTCGTGTCCGGAATACCTCGTGGCAGTTAGCGCCAGCGCGGTTCTGGCGTGGCGCGGCAAACCGAAGCGCATCGACAACGTGCTCGCCGGGGCCGGCTGGGCCGAAGCGATCGACGCTTTCTGCAAAAAATACAACATCGAGACAGACGGAACGATCGGGTGGTGGATGGCTAGCCACTGGGGGCAATGACCACGCTCGAGCACTCCCAGATTTTGCCGATCGTGATCGGCCTCGACTACTGCATGGGCAAGGCGGTCGGGACGCTACTCGCGAACGGCTCCGACGAGGCGTCGTTCCCCACCGTGGTCCGGCTGCTCGAGCTCTGCCAGAAGGCGAAGGCTGCGCACAAGCAGGCGTTCGTCGCGCACGCGTGCCAGGAGCTCCGGCCGCGCCTGCCCGAAGGCGAGGGCGAGTTCCGGCTCCACGTGCTCAACATCGTCGAGACGTTCTCAGCACCGATCGCTGTCACCAAACTTCTCACCCTGATCCAAGAGGAGCGCTGGAAGCTCCGTCAACCCGCACTGTTCTAAGGATACGTCAATGGAAACCGACTCAATCGTACAATCTCTAAAAGCCCGCCGCGCTGCTCTCGTGAAGGAGCTCGGCTGCATCGAGAAAGCGCTCGCTGCGCTGACGCCCGACGCTGCGCCCGCCAAGAAGCCACCGGCGAAGACGATCCCCGGCGTCCCGGCGCAGCCGCTCACGCTGGCGAGCGTCGTCATGGCCTGCCAGGGCGAGTTCTGCAACGCGGAGAAGGTCGCGCTGCGCCTCGGCACGACCGACACCACGAAGGTCAGCGGACTCCTGTCCAAGGCGTTCGCCATGGGCAAGCTCGAGCGCGAAGGTGAGCGCGGCAGTTACGAATACCAGGCGCCCACGATCTCGACCGACCCCCGCGGACCAGCCGAACGCCAGCTGACCATGCCAGGCGGTGACGCCTAGGTCCAGTTCTCCGCAACGATGCGCGACGCGCCGGGGGTGTATCCAGAATTGACGCCCCCGGACACGTTGCCTCCGACGTAGTTCCCCTTGACCTTGAACTTGTCGGACGTGGCGCCCAGCAGCGAGATCCCGTACTGCTGGGTGTTCGAGATCACGGTGTGCGTATCGCCCACCATGTTGTCGTGGATGTTGAACCGCGTGGAGCCGTCACGCACGAGGATGCCGGCGTAGGTGTTCGCAGTGAGCGTCCCGTTGCACCCGATCTGCATGTCGTGGATGTTGACGATCCGGGCGCCGGCTTCCATGTCGATCCCGTTCAGCGCGTTGCCGAAGATGCGCCCGCCGCCGAGAGAGGTCTCGCCCTTGTACGTTGAGCGGACGCGGACCCCGTTGCCCTGAAGCGAACTCGAGACCCAGCTCCGGGAGCCGAAGTAGAAGCCGCTGCCACGCACTAGCTCGACGCCGTCGTTGTAGGGGTGGTCGATCTCGACGTGGCCCACGAAGAGCCAATTTGACGAGTCGGAGGTGGACTTGATCGCGGTGCCGCCGTTTAGCAGTGCGGCGCTCTGGAGCGTCCAGCCGCCGCCGGCCGCGAAGTCCAGCCACGTATTCACGCGGCCCACGAAGCGGACGGTCGCCGTGCCATCCACCACGTCGGTGGTCCGGGAGTTCAGGACGGTAGTCCCCGGCACGGTCGTCGGGCCCGCCCCCGCTGCGGTCGTCCCCGCGAGGCGGACCTGGAAGATCAGCCCGTTGTTCGTGTAGGTGTCCCCGGCCACGAGAGCGGTGCTCGCGGGGCGTGCGCCGTGCCGCTTCCCCGTAGGATCGATCTGGTAGCCGCAGTCGAAGTCGAGCCGGTTGATGATGCCGCTGCCGCCGTTGATCTGGAGGCCGAAGTCGCCGAAGGTGTTGAGTAGCCAGATCGACCCCTGCACCCGAGCGTTCAGACAGCTCTGGAAGAGCACGCCGTTGTAGGTGTCGGCGATGCGCACGTTCTCGACGAGCGGCTCGAAGCAGTTGGTGAAGGACGCCGCGCCGCCGGCCGTGGGCACCGTGACGGTCGGATCCTGGCGAATCATCAGGTTGCGGAGTCCGGAGTTCTGCCCGGTGAAGGTGAACCCGTACCCCGTGGCATTCGTCTTACGGAAAGACGTGCCGGTGTCCCCCATGTCGCCGGTGCCTTCGATCACGATGTTGTTGGCCGACACCGGGACCGTCGTGAACTTGTAGTCGTAGGGGCCGGCTTTCACGATGCCGGAGCCCGCGGCCTGCGCCTCGTTGACAACCGCCGCGATCATCGCCGTGTCGTCGCCGCCGGTCGGCGGCGGGAGGCGGAAGGTGCCCGTCTTCAGGGTCTTTTGCCCCGGAGCCCCAGGGCCCACCAGATAGGTTGTGATCTCGTCGCTGCCAGGCATCAGATCACCCACTCCCCTACGTCGTCGATCGTCCCGACGCCAGCTGTGCGCGCTGTGCCGGCTTGCCCGCCGACGTTGAGCGCCTTGATGAGCCCGTTCGCTGAGTCGTTGCGGAAGAGCTCGTTGACAACGTTGAGCGCCTGCCCCTGCGTCAGGAAACACTTCCCGTAGCTCGTGCTCGTGATCCACACGAGGCGGCCCATGCCATTCGGCAGCGGTGCAGCGCCACCATGGCAGTTCACGAGGTAGACGTGCGGCTTGTCCAGGTCAGAGCCGGGAACTTGGTTGTCAGCGAAAAGCACGCCGATGCCGTTCACCCGCACCGAGAAGGACACGCCGTGCATAGAGAGCCCGGCGCTCGAGAGCCCGTGCGACGGGGCGACGTAGACGGCCCACGTGGTGCCGTCGAAGCCGCCGCCGTGCCAGGCGATCGAGCTGCCGTTGAAGCCGTCGCCGTCCTCGTCGGATAGCGTTAGCCCGCGGTGGTAGCCGAACTCGAAGCAGCCGGTGAAGTCGCAGCTCTCGGCGCCGTCCACAAGGAACGCGGTGCCGTTCGCCTCGACCCACGCGAGCAACACCGAGGTGTCGCCGAATGCGGCGAGCACAGACGGGTTCCACTCCACTTTGCTCACGTGGACGGAGCCGGGGCAGCGCCCGAGCTCGAGCCCGCGGAGCAGCGGGAAGCCGAAGCAGCAGTCGATGCACCCGCCCGCGGCGATCCGGATGAACAGGTACGGGTTGACCCCGGTGAGGTTTTGAACGTTGCAGCCGATGTTCTCCATGAGAACCGTCCACCCGTAGGGGACCGGCACGTCGTTCATCTCCTGGTCGGGGTAGAAGAAGTCGAAGTTGGCGAGGCGCGACTGCACGCTGAGCACGAAGAGGTCGCCGCGCCCGACGCCGGGGCTGAGCTCCGGGATGTTGAGCTGGCTCGCCACGTAGTCGATGCCGCCGACCTGGAAGGGGCCGTTGCGCTGGCCCTTGTCCGCGCCGGTGAGGGTTACGCCGATGGGAATAACGATCTCCGCCGTGTGCGGCAGCAGCATCTGCCCAGGCGGCACGTAGACGGTGTCCCCGTAGGTCGCCGCCGCGAGCGCCTCCAGCAGCGGTTCGAGCCCGCTGGTCTCGCCGGTGCGGTCGTAGATCACCGTGATTACGCGACTCGGGATGACCGCCCAGCGCGTGCCGTCCCAGCCAACCACGTCGCCGTGGTTGCCGGGGCCCAGGGGCTCGTTGATGAGCCTCGGGATGGTCGTATAGAAGGCGCTCTCCTCGCCCTGGAACTCGAGCTCCGCGGCGGACAGGACGAGACCGACGGTTTCCACGCGGCACCGGTGTGTACCCTGCGCCTCGACCTGGAGGTCGATGTAGTAGCCGTCGTCGCCGTCCTGAGTGATGTCACCCGTCCCGCCGGGGCCGACGTAAACCTCGGTCGTCCCCGAGGGGAATGCGACGCGGACTGTGATCTCGCCGGCGTTCGGCTGGATAGGCGTCCCGGTCACCGTGACGAACGAAAAGTACAGCCGGAACCAGGAGCCCGGCGACATGGTCTTGTCGGCCGGGATCTTCCGGAAGTTAGCGCGGGCGGCGAAAGGCATTCAGCCCCAGATCGCTTTCACGAGGTCGGGGCCCAGGAAGGCGAGCAGCCCGAGGAGGACCAGGATCACGAAGAGCGCCTGCATCGGCAGCTTACCGAGCGCGTTCAGCACCGCGACGATGCCCTTGGCTCGCGGGGGGATGCTCCCGTCGTCCGACTCCGGCGCGCGGCTCTTCGAGCGCTCGTCTGCGCGCTGCTGGATGACCACGCTGTTCTCGAGCTCATGAGCGCTCTTCATCTCCGCGCGAATGCTGACCACGTCGGCTGCGCGGCGTCGTTCGTCTTTGAGGGTCATTTTCTGTTCGCCTTCAGGTCGTCTCGAATTGCGTCCAGCTGCGCGGTCATGCTCTTTTTTACGTTGTCGCAAAGCTCGTTGATGCCTGCGCGCCAGATCTCGAGTTGGTAGCCCACTACCTGGTCCGCTCGGTCGAGCGCCGCGAGCGCGAGGTCGTGCTCGGTGAGCTTGTCGTCCACCTGCTGGTTGATGATGCGCTGCTCTTCGAGGTCCGAAAGCCGAAGCCGCGCGAGCTCAGCGCGGTCGATCTCTCGTTGCTTCTCGAGCTCGTCCACTGCGTCGTTGAGCAGCTGGATGGCGCGCGCGACCTCGCTGTGCTCGCTCATGAACCGATGTCCTTGAAGAGCAGGCGCCACGTCTGCCGACCGACTACACCGTCCGCCGTGAGCCCGTGGTCCTTCTGGAAGTTGAAGACCGCGTTCGCTGTCATCGGGCCCCACTTCCCGTCAGGGATCAGGTTCCAGCCCCAGTACGCGAGGCGTTCCTGAAGCAGCTTGACCGCTGGCCCCGACGAACCGTTGCGAACAGTCGGCATCTTCTCGACGCCATCGGGTACGGTCGGCGGTTCCCCTGTGAAGCGCTCGCTCTCGGGCAGCAGCGGAGCGATCGAGTAAAAGGCTGTGACCTGCGCGCGGGTTTTCTGTCTTACCTGCACACTCTCGCCCGGCTTTTGATTGCCGTCGATCGTCTCGATGTTGTCGCCGTTCACCTTCGCAACGATCGCGTGGTGCGAGAGGTGCCGGTAGTAGGCCATGTCGCCCGGCTCAGGCTCGATGGTGATGGGCAGTCGATAGAGGAAGCCGCTCGGAGAGTTGCCGCCCTTCCAGATCACCCAGTCCCAGTCGCACAGCCCAGCGACACGGAGCGCCCACAGCGCGAAGCCTCCGCACCACGAGATCTTCGTCGGCTGGCCCATCAGCGCGGGCCGAACGACGCGCCAGAAGCGGTCCGGATCCTGTGGCCCCACGCACGCTCGTGCGATGGAGACGACCTCGTCGCGCTTGCTCACTTTCCGAGCAGCCTCGCGCACAGCTCGTCGAGCTCGGGCTCGGGGCTGTGCGGCTCAGCTGCACGCTGCGCGCAGGCAAACGTCGCGCCTTCGACCGCATACCGCACCGCGGCGGAGCGATCCGCCTCAGTGGGGTTGAATGCGCCGCAGGCAAAAAGCGACGACCAGAGCGTCACTGTGACCAGCATGATCGTCGCCACTCGCATGAGTGGGACAATACCATGCACTACACTGTGGCGCCAAGGCGTCTCAGCTCAGGACACGCATGCGTACCGTGGTGCCCACTGTGTCAGATTCGCGCACGAAGTAGACGCGCTCGCCGGGGCTCACCTTCGGGACCCGGAACCGCTTCTCTGTCCCGGCAGGGATCGGGCAGCCCACCTGGGACACCACCCCGGCGTTCGAGGCGACGGCAGGGCGATCCATCACGGCCGCCGAGCGCTTCGAGAAACCGACGTGCGCGACGCCGCCGAGGGCCAGCATGCCGACCTCGAGCCCGTGCCAGTGCTCCGGGACCACGGTCGCGACGCTATCGGTCTCCGTGCCGAGCTGCCCGCCGCTGAAGAGGATAACCCCGTAGTCGTCGGCGACGGGGGCGCGGCTGGAGCCAGACGTTCCATCGTAGGGGGCTTCGTTGAACAGGGACTTGCGTAGTTCTTCGCTCATTGGGGTGCCTCGTCGCTTTCGACGCGATCGGACTTGCTCGCGTGGTTGCTCTTGTAGCTGGAGTTTACACCGTCTTCGCCGCCGGTGCGACGAGACGCCGTGGTCTCGGATTCCTTGTAGCGCGCCGCGTGCATGACCTGCTGGGCGCCAATGTAGGACGGATCCATGGTGCGGTCGAGCGGCACGCCGAGCACGATAGAAACGTCCACAGCGCGGGCGTAGCTGATGTTGCCCTGCCCGATCTGCTGGAGCACGAGGCCCCGGATCTCCTGGACGAGCTCGGGGGCTGCGACCTCGGCGGCTTTCATTGCCTCGACGGAGCCGCGGCCGGCCATGGCGTCTTCGAGCGCGGAGATCGGGTCCATTGCCCCGGCATACTTCCGCTCCCAGGCGACGAGCTCGGAGTCGCTGGGCAGGTCCACCTCGACACCCCGCGGGGTGAGGCGTGGCCGCACCGGCGCCTGCTCGAGCAGGTAGCGGGACGACCGGGAGAGCATCAGCCCGAGGTACGCGGGCGCCTCCGGCAGCGTGCTCACAGCGAACGGGATAGCGCTGCGGGCAGCGGCACCGGCAGCTTCCGGGGTCGAAAGCTTGGTCAGCTCGGCAAGGGTCGCCGCGTAGTCCTTTGCGCGCTTCTCCGGGTTCTTCTCCTGGAGAAGCGACGCGCTGGCGCGAGCCGCGAGCTGCGTCACTCCGATCGTCGGGAACTTGACGGTTTTGCCGGTGACGAGCCCGAGCACGCCCTTTGCGAGGCGTGACTCCGAGCCACGGAGCGCCCTTTCGAGGGAAGCTCGGAAGAAGATCTGCTGCCCTGGGTTTGCGACATTCTCGGCCGCCTTGACGGCGCCGAAGCCGACTGGCCCCAGCAAGCCGAGGGCCACCCACTTCGCGTAACCGGGCACCACGTTGGCCCGGTTGTTGAAGAGAGCATTGGCTTGCGCCTCACGCCGAGAGAATAGCACGGCCTTCCCAAGCGCGTCCTCCGCCTCGTCTACACCCTTCAGCAGCTGCGACAGGTTCGCGTCTGCGTCGGGGGTGAGGTCGTAGAACTCGCGCATCTTGGCGGCGAGCTGGCGAGTCTCCGCAACGTGCCCGCTAAACTTGTTGAACGCCTCGGACTGCGAGGGGTCGATGATGCCCTTCAGCGCGCCGCGCACCTTCTCCGGCGTCGCTCGCTTCTGATTCACCCACGGGTTGCGCGGGTGCGGGACGCCTGCGTCGTCGAAGAACTGCTTGAAGTAGCCGTCCGCCCGCGCCATGCGCTTGTGGAAGAGCTCGTTCATCTCACGCTGAGCGGTCGCCGCCTTCGTGCCCCATAGCGACGGGTCCTCGAGCAGCAGGCGCACGTCTTCGTAGCCGCGCCGCACCATCTTCGCGACGTTGTCGTCCTGCCCGAGCCAGGCGTCAGGCTTCGCGTGCGGACCGAGGCGTGCCTTCAGCTCGTCGAGTGCAGCGAATGCCTCCACACGGTCGTTCTGCAAGAACTTGCCGCGAGCGTTGGCGAGGAGGTCGCGCACCTTGCGGGCCTCGCTCTTCGCTTGCCCGAGCACGCCTGGCGAGAGCTGCGCAAGCTGGTCTGCCTCGTTGCCGAGGTCGTCGATCAGCTGCATGCCGCGGGACCGCCAGGCTCGGGCGTTCGGGCTCTTTAGGCCGACCTGATACGCGTGCAGGTCGAAGGCTTCCTTCGCCCGCTGCGACGCCTGCTGCATCGCCTCAGTGAGCGCCGCGGAGACGTTGTCGTCGCGGGATACGAGGCCGCGGGTGATGACCTCTTCGAGGTTGTCCTCCCCAGCCGCGAGCCGCGACGTGAGAGACGCGCGGAGCTCCGGGTCTGCCTTTGCGGCAGCCATGACGCCACCGGCAAGATCGTTGATGGCAGAGGCGCGCTTCGGCTCGCTCTTGATGTAAACGAGGTGCCGCTTGTTGCCGCCGATGAGCTCGATAGCCGCGTCCTCGACATCCGGCGTCCGTTCCATCGGGTTGTCGAGGCCCATCAGGACAGCGTCGTCCTTCTGCATCCCGAGCAACGCCTGGTCGAAGTCTTCGCGGGTCACGCCGACTTTGCGGCGCAGGTCGTTGAGCAGAACTCGGTCCTTCGACTGACCACCGGTGATGTCGAAGTACGCTGCGCGGATCTGGCCTTGGATCCCCTCGAGCGTGAGCTCCGTGTCGGGCTGCGGCGCGGGGGCCGCGTCGTCTACTCGAGTCGCCGCGTCTACGCGAGTCTCTCGGCCTGCCGCCGCACGGGGGCTTGCCTCTTCGAGCGCTTGCCGCGCCTGCGCTTGCCACTTCTCGGCGCGCATCTTTTCCATGCCGTCTTCGGCATCGGCGACGGCGTTGTCGGCTCGGGCGAGGTCGTCGCGGAGGTCAGCGAGAGGGTCGCCTGCGCGAGTGACTGGCGTCGCTGGAGCCGCCGCCTGCTGCGGTGTGACGCCAGCGGCGAATTCTTCGCGCTCGAAGTCGCCAAGCTTCGCGCGGCCGCCGGGGCTGTCTGCGTAGCGGCGCGCCTCAGCGAGCGCGGCCTCGAAGTCCACGTCGCTTGGCGCAGCCTCTTTGAACCACTGTTCGATCAGCTTGCGCTTCGGGGCTCCGTGGATCCACGCTTCGATGGCCTGGTCGTCGAGGTCTTGGACAGCGTTCAGCCCAGCGGCGGCGCGGCGCTCGGCTTCAGCGCGGAGACCTTCGGCGCCGTGGAGCTGCTCGCGGACAGCTCGCCCTGCTGGGCCCTTGTCCTTCGCCATCGCCATGAGGTCCGGTGTCAGGTTCGGGTCGCGCTGGATGGCCGCCTGGAGCTCCTCGATCATCCCGGGGACGGCAACGCCGTGCTCGCGGTGCGCAATCTTCATCAGATCGGCATCGGAGACGGACGGGAGGTTCACCTCGTCGCGCACACCCTTCGCCCGGGCTGCATACCGGCTACCGAGCGAACCCGTGATGCCTTCGACGGCGCCGAGCGGCGCCCCGATGATGGCGCCGGGCAGAGCTCCGGCGAGGAACCCCCCAGCGATCTTCTGCGCCGTGAGCGGCGTGTCCTCGATCGCAGATTGCCCCGTCTGGTAGGTCGAGCCGATGATTCCGCCTTCGAGCGCGGTGCCCGCCGTCCGGGCCGCCATGCTGCGAGCGACGCCAGGCGCAGCGCCCGCAATGCCGCGCGTAGCAGCCCCGCCAGCGGCCTCAGCGAGCGCCACGGGGGAAGCGAAGCGAGCGGCGCCAGCGGCGCGGGAGAGCGGCAGCAGGGACCCAGCGATCTCGCCGCCGAGCGCAGTGCCCGGGTATTCGTCGCGCACGCCCTGGAGCGCCAGCGCACCGGGCTCGGAGCCTTGTGGGAGCAGCGTTTCGACGAGGCCGCCGGAGAGGCCCCGCGCGACGCCGTAGAGCCCAGCGTCCACCGGGGAAGCGTGCTCACGGGCTACCTGTCGCTCGAGCAGGTTGACTGCCTCGGGCTCCACCACGGGTTCCCACCCGGACTGGAAGACGAGAGCGGACGCCTCTTCTTGCGAGACGCCGCGCACGTCGCCAGTGACAGGCGAGCGGACGTAGAACAGATCACGACCCGGAGCGCCGTGTACGGGCATCTCACGGGCGACAGGAAGCGGGCCGGGGAGGCCCCACGCTGCGGCGGTCGAGCCGGTGACGGGTTGGGTCACTTGCGCATCACCGGCGGCGGCTCGGTGACCGACTGCGGTGCGGGGATATTGCGGATGTCCAGCCCGGAGCGGCCGCGGCTGTCGTTGTACGCCTTGTGCCGCTGCCAGCGCTGGCTCTGCTCGTCCCAGCCGTTCTCTTGTAGCGTGCGAACCTGCGTCTGCACGCCCTGGTTCATGATCTGGATAGCTGCGGCGCGCGCTGCGGGCGAGCCATCGCCGAGCATCACGGAGAGGCGGGCGCCTTCGCTGTTCGTTACGGCCTTGCCGGAGCGGCTCGCCAGGAAGTCGTTGTACGCGGACACGAACTTCTGCCGCTTCGGGTCTGCGCCGAATCGCGAGTAGAGCTGCCCGACCGTCTCGGGGTTCGCCGCTGCGACGGCAGCCCAGAAAACCGAGTCGTTGCCGATCTCGTCGCTGGCTTCCTTCATCAGCGAGACCGCCGCCTGCGCCGCCGGGATGCCTTCCTCACGAAGCACCTTGCCGAACTGGCGCTGGTCTTCCAGCTGCTCTTTCGTGAGCCCAGCGTCCATTCCGCCGGTGCCGGTCGTGACGGCCGACATGATGGCCTGCGGGGGCACGTAGCGCTCATCGGCACGGGCGCTTTCCATTACCGACGCCGCGGTCTCCTTCAGGTAGCCGAGACGCTTCTCTTCGACACCCGCGAGCGCAGCTTGCAGACGCGGGTTCTCCATCGAGATCCCGAGCTCCGCCGCCTGCTGCTCGATTGCAGCCTTCGCCTCTTCGGTGTAGATCGCGCGCAGCGACGCGCGCGCGGCGCCTGCGTTGCCGAAGCTCTGTTCGAGTCGGGCGTAAGCGTTCTCCGCCGCACCGACGAGCTGGCCCTTCATCCGAGCGTTCGCCTCCGCAGCGCGCGCGCGGCGCTCGAGCATCGAGTCGAGCTGCTTGTTGAACTGGTTCGGCTGCCCGCTCATGGCTCCGCCGAAGATGCCGAGCAACGAACCGAGCACGCCTGCGATGCGCTTCCCGGAATCGGCGCCCTCGAACAGGGTGCCGTAGTTCTCTGCGCGCGGCGTCGCGGCTGCGTAGTCAGCGAGCGCCGTCTGGATCCGCATCTCTGCCGCTTGACGCGCGGAGTCCTCCTGCTGAAGCGCGAGCTGCTCGCCCTTCGCCTGCTCCTGGAGCACCGACTGCCGCTTCGCTGCGGCGTCCGCCTGGATACGAGCGAGCTCACTGTCGCCGATCGCCTTCCCCTCAGCCGCTGAGCGGGAGTGGTCGGTGAAGGCGCGCAGGGCGTCATGCCACTCGGGCGGCATCACCTTGCTCTCCGTCTGTGCGGCGCGCGAGTTGTTGGTCGGCTGGAAGCCGCCCTTCGTGTAGCCGAGGACCCGCTGCTGCTGGTTGCCGGGCTCCTGGAGTAGGAGGCTCGGGTCGCCGGCCTGCACCGTCGAGTTCCCCTTCTCGGTCTGCGCCTGCGCCTTGATGGGAGCGTCGGGGTCCTGCCCCGCGTTCACGGACATGCGCGCAGCCGTGCGCGGGGCACCCTTCGCCGTGGGATCGTGGGTCGCCTTCAGAAAGGCTGCTGCGTCCGCGAGCGGGCCCTTGTGGACCATCCGCACCTGCTCCGGCGCATCAGCGAATTCAGCCTTCCGGGCGTCGCGGAGCCACGCATCAGCGGTCTCTTGGGCGCCGAACGGGTCTCGCTCCAGCTGCAAGTTCCAGTCGCGGATCGCTTGTGCGACGAGCTCCTTCTCGCTGGACTGAGGCTTCTCCGCCACGTAGTCGGGGGCACCGGGGACGTTCACGTCAGGCATCACATCCCCAATCGGAAGCGGGCGTAGTTAGCGGCGGCGTCGAGCTCTTGCGTGTTCGCCGGGGCAGCTTGTGGGTAAGCTGGGGAGGGCGGGTAGGCAACCGGCGGCACGAGCGGAGCTTGCTGCGGACGTTGCTGGGCCATCATCGGGAACGAAGCCATCGGACGACCGCTGCCGGCGGGGACGAGCCCTGCCTGCGGCATCTGCGGAGGCTGCTGCATCTGCGGCGTCTGCGGGATGCTCGGCATGACTGCCGGCGGCGCCGAGAGCTGTGCCGTAATCTGGTTGGCGCGCTGAGTCAGCTGGTCAGCAATCGCGCTCTTCGTGCCCGGCGCCTGCGCGCCGCTAATCTGCGCAACCGTGGATGCGCCCGCGCGCTCGAGCTCGGCGAGACGCCGCTCCTTCTCACGCATCGCGGGAGTGTAATCGCCGCCGGCAACGTCTGCATAGGCGTTTGCGTAGCTGTCCACGCTCTCGCTGAACGCTGCGTCTCCGCCGTCACCGGCCATGATGTCGGCCGACGTGGTGTTGCCCGCCTGCGTGAGCTCCGCCAGCTGAGCCGCCTTCTCAGGGCTGTGCTGTGGCGCCTGCTCCGGAGCGGAGAAAGGGCTCGGGCCTTGCGCCGTTTGCTGGACGCCGGCTGCCATCGGGCCACCTTGCCGCCGCGCGCGCATCATCAGCGAGTAGTTGCGGAGCTCGTCCGTCGAATCGCCGTTTGCAGACGACATCGCCATCACCTGGTCGCGGATTCCGCGGTCGCGTGGCGCAATCGGCGCGCTGCCGCCGAGCTCCTCTTCTTCGCGCATGCGGCCGTAGTCTTGCCCGAGGGCGACCTCGTCCTTCGCGGTGCTGTCCATTGCGCCGCGGGTGCTGTTCGCCGCTGCGCCCGAGATCCCGGCCTTGCGGGCCGCGCTTTCTTCGGACACCGCGCGGGAGAGCGCTGCGGCAATGTTCATCGGGATCGCCATCAGAAGAACCCTCCGACCGTGCCGGCCGCGTTGTTCATCATCGAGCCGTACATGGCGCGCTCCTTGTCGAGGTTCGCCTGGTGAACGGCGGTCTGGATGCTGGCGTTGCCGGCGTCCGCCGCGCGTAGGTTGTTGAGCGTCTGCGCGAGCAGCTGCTGGTTCGCGTGTTGCTCCTGCGCCGCAAGTTGCTGGCCCTGATAGGCCGACTCTGCGTTGCCGCGCGCGATGCCTTCCGCAGCCATGCGGTTCGCGAGGGCCGGGTCCCCTCCGAGAGTCTTCGCGTAACCGACCTGCGAAGCGGCGTTCTCTGCGCGGTTGTGCTCGACCATCCGCTCCGTAGCGACGTTCGGGCCACCGTTTGCCGATGCCTGGAGCCGGGAGATGTGCGCGAGCTGCATCTGCCGCGCCTGCCGCTCCTCGGGGGACATCTCGGCTTCGTCGGTGCCGCCCAGGAAGCCGCCGATCAGGCCGCCGCCGATGGCTCCGATCGCTGTGCCGATGCCCGGCATGAGCGCCGTGCCCGCTGCTGCGCCGCTGAGTGCGCCTGCTCCTGCTCCGCCTGCGTCAAATGCCATGGTGTTATCTAGTCCGCTCTTGCCCCAGTTTAGCAGCTCCGCGCTTCATTCCAAGCTCGAATCCGAGACCGACGTAAGCGAAACCAGGCGGCCCGTCCTCCACGTCGGCAAACTCCGCCGCGGCCTGCTCCTCGATCGTGATGCGGTACTTCTGGCCCTTCTGGTACTTCACGTGCGCGCGAAGGGCGTAGGCCACGCTGCTCGTCGAATCGAAGATGCTCGCTGGGTACGTGTAGGACGACGACTCGTCGCCGGTCTCGACCGTGAGCACGAGGTTGAGCCCCGGCTCTGGCGTGGCGACGCCCAGGGCGTACTTGCTGGCGAGGTTCACAATTACCCGCCAAAGCCGCTTGAAAGACGCGAGGGTGTCGAAACGGTACCAGCCCGTTCGCAGTCTCGCGGTGTAGACGTGCCCAGCGACGGATTCCACGCCGTCCTTCCAGACTGCCTGGCTGCGCTTGGCTACCCCGATGTTGGTGGCCTTGTAGTAGTCGCCCCGGTGGAAGAGCGAGGAGTACTGCGTACCGGCGTGCTCGAGCGAGAAGGTGTCCACGCTCCAACGGTCGGAGTCGTACCAGTAGACCAGCGTCTTGTACCCACCGCTCACCTTGGCGAGCAGGCGAAGGCAGCCGGACTTCTCGTCGAGAGCCCCGTCCACGAAGTAGTCCACCGTTTTGACGGTGTCTTCGATGGCGGCGCCGACGTAGATCACGCCGAGCTGCGGCGTCACGAGCCAGATCCCCTGGTGCGAGCGAAAGAGCACGCCGCGTGGGGTGCGCCAGCAGGCGTTCACCTCAGCGCAGCCCTGGTCCTGAGACAGCACCGCGAAGCGGCCGAAGGCGTCCGGAGGGAGCCCAGTCGCGCTCGGGCCGGCGCCATCGAGCACCAGGATCGACTTCTCGGTGAAGATCAGCAGCGAGCCTTCGATGCTCGCGAGCGCCATGCCGCGCTGCGGTAGCGCCTTCGTTTGGTAGCGGCTCCACTCGATGCCGCGGCCGCGCTGGAAGGGCTTCGTGTACCAAAGCGAGTTGGTCTCGAGGTCGATCAGAAAGAGCCGATCGCGGTGCTGGACGAGCGTGCGGCACGAAGGAGCGACGTGGTTCTCGAGCTCGCCGCCTGCAATGTACGCGCGCTCCGTCGTCAGGAACTGCGTGCCAGGGTCGGACTTCACCAGGAGCGCGAGGTCTCGAGTGACGCCGCCCCAGATCATGTGCGTGTCCGAGCTGATTAGCGCGTAGTCGTCCGGCGCCGTCTGCATCGAGCGGTACAGGTTGATGCGTACGCGGCCCGTGAAGTTGAACCCGCCCTCCGGCTTCGACGTGAGCCAGGGCGGGCGGATCTCGAGATCCACCTGACGGCCGTTCGTGTCGATCTCAACCTGCGCTGGGTAGCTCGGGTCGGAGAACCAGCGACGCCCCTGCGCGTCTTCCCACTCGTAGATCACCTTGTAGGTGGGAACATCGCCGGCCTGGAACGAAGCCGTTAGCCCGGTCTGGGCGCACGTCACGATCACCGGTCGGTGGATGAACCCGCACTCGTGCGCGCGGTCGCCGTCGTAGCAGTAGGGGAGCCCGCAGGCGAGCACTGTCTGGTCGTCCACCTCGGCGTGCATCCACCGCTTCGGGTCTGCGTAGGCGACGTTCATTACGTCAATCGCCCAGACGGTTACGTCCTGCGCGGTTGGGAACTTCTGCCCGGCGTACTCTCTGAAGATGGCGTCCGCCGTGCGCGCCTCTCTCACCGAAGCAAGGTACACCGAGCCGTCCGTTGACGGAGAGACGATGTTCGCGTGCCCCGCGTTGAGCGAAAGGTCTCGCGACCAATGCGCTACCGGCATCACGGTGACATAGCTGCCGCCGACGACTGAGTCCTCGAGCGCGGTGTTCGCGTTCACTTCGCAGATCACGTGCCCGAGGTTCGTCGCAAACGAGTCGCTGGCCGAGATCCCGTCGTAGAAGGCGCTCGCGCCTGAGCCGGTGGCGCCGATGTACATGCGGGAGTTCATCACGTACGGGTGCGTGAGCATCAGCAGACCCGGGTGCTGGTGCGGCCCAGTTGCCCGCACGGCCATCGCTGCGCCGTCCCAGTACACCCAGCGCCACTCGAAGTGGCCGCCTGAGTTCATCGACCAGAACACACACGCGTTGTCTGCGTCGAGCGCCGCTACGAAGACGTGCCGCGGAGCGCCGACCGTCGTAGCTGGCTGGACGGTGATGGGCCCACGGATTGCGCCGACGAAGGCCGTGTCAACGCTCGAGTACGTCGGGGCGTTGCCGCCACCGCCTTCCCAGGACGTGTGCAGGTAGCCGCCCGCGACGTAGGCGCCCGGATAACAGTTCCCCGCCCCGGCTGGACCACCGCCAGCCGTGCTCATGCGCTTCACTCCGACTGTCGAGAGGAACCCGACTGGCCCAGCGTAGCCGATGGTCGTGCGGTAGGCGACAACGTCGCGATCGGCGAAACCGCTACCGGCCGCGCCGAGGGCGACCAGAAAGAAGACCTGCGTCCCATCCGTGGCCATCGTCCAACCGCGCCCGCCGCGCGCGTCTGGGCTACCCCAAAGGTCCTGCACGGTGTCGAACCCGTAGTCCGGATTTTGCGCGTCGTAGATGACGTATTTGTGGCTGACGTTCGACGAGACGACGGCGTCGATCTCACGCCACGAGATCACGGCGTAGCGGCCAACGGAGACAGCCATGACCTGGCACTCGCCGGAGATCGTGTCGTCGATGACTGTGTCTTCGTGGATGATGGTGCGCGAGGTGGTGTCGAACACCAGGACGTGGATGCCAGGCGCCTGCTGGGCCCAGCCCGCTTGGTAGTAGGCCAGCACGACGTAGCGGTTCTCCGCAGTCGTCACCGTTCCCGTGCGGTAGCAGTAGGCCGTGCATAGCCCCTTCGGGAGCGTCTGGCCGTTCATGATGCCAAACTCGCGCTCGACTGTGCAGTTGGGCACCTTGCCGTGCGCGCGCCACGCGTCCGACTCTGGCGAGAAGCTCCAGAGGATGCTGCCGGCAGCGCCGGAGCCGCCGCCGGAGCCGAGGTAACCGGTGTCTTCAGAGACGACGAAGAGCTCCTCCGCGCGCGACGCGACTTTCTTCGGGACGCCGAAGGCGCTGGCGGCGTCGGGGCCCAGGGCCGCACTGGTCATGACCTCGTGACCGCAGCGGCGCTGGAAGCTGCCGACCTTGTCGAGCTCGACGTTCTCGAGCGCGTACATGCCCTCGGGCGGCGACATCTCGGGCGTCACCTTCTCGAGCAGCGCCCCTTTGAACGGGACCTCGATCACAGTCTTCGACAGGCCGGTGCCCATCAGTACACCCACAGCACGTAATTGATCGTCGTCGTGGGGGCGCCCGCTGGTACGCGGAGCTCGAAGCTGATGTCCGACTTGCCAGACGAGGTCATCTGAAGCGAGCCGGTCCCGTCGCCCTGCGCGGACATCTCCGAATAGCCCTGCGGCTTACGCTGCAACTTGTGAGCGACCGTCTTCGGCGTCCCGCTCGTGATGCTCAGCTTGATCTGTGCGCCGTCCGTCTGCGGCGCGTTGCCGCGCTGGCCGGCGTCTTGAATGCGCTTCTGCGCACGGTCGAGGTCAGGCGCGGTGCCGTGGACACGATCCCATTCGCGCGCCATCAGCCGAAGTCCTCCGTGTAGAACGGATCCTCGTGCTCGCTGAAGCGCGGCGCCGTCTGTACCACGGCGAACGGCTCGGCGGCGTCGAGCGGAGTCAGGCTCTTCTCGATCACCTCGAGCAGCGCGTTCCGCTCTGCCATGATAACAGAGCAGTCGCTTTCTTCCTTGTCCTTCATCTTCATCGCCATCGTCAGGACGAGGTACTCGTCCCAGCCGGCGACGAAGCGAACGGAGCCAGCGGTCACGTCAGCGAGCGACCAGAGCGGCACGAAGTAAACGTCCAGCGTGCGCGCGATGTCCGAGGTCGGGAAGAGCTCGATGCGTGGGACGTTGCCGCGGAAGGTGCCGTGCAGCCAGTAGTGCGTGGGCTTCCCGGTGCGACCGCGCATAGCAACGGAAGGCATCTCCTTCACGTCGATGCGGCCGAGGAACCACTCGTCAGGGTGACGTACGCCGCGGAGCTTCAGGAAGCTCTCGCCCACCAGCAGGATGTTGCTCCCGGCGCTGACGCCGATGCTGTCCTTCTCGACGAAGAAGTCCTCGTACTTCGAGACGAGGCGCATGTAGAACTCGCGCCACGCCTGCTCCGCGTAGCCGTCCACCTCGGAGTCGGTCACGAACGTAGAGCCAACCATGTCAGCTCTACGTCGCGCACGAAGCGCGAGGTCTGGGATCGAAATGTCGGGTTGAGCCATGAGCGGGGTAGCCCGCTACATGGGGGGCGCCAAGGGGTCGCCGCCTTCTGCCTCGAGCTCTCCCGGATCGTAGCACTCTTCCACAGCCGCGCGAAGCGCCGTGGCAAGACCCCGCACGTCGCCGCGCTTGATTGCGGACAGCATCGACTTGGCGTGGCTCTCGAGAGCGTCGTCGCCGAACCCTGCTTCGAGAGGGCTCGGTGCGCTCGGCGCCATCGGATCACCAGTAAACGACTTGGCCATCAGATCTTCAGACCCTTCCGCAAGTGGCAGGCAATCATGAACGACCAGATGTCTTGGTTGCTACCAACGCTCGACCCTGTGCTGATCGTGGTGGCCCGAAGGCTCACGTAGGCCGGGCGGGTGGCGCCGACGCCGGAGTCATCCAGCTTCCGCGCCACAACGCCATCCGCGTTGATGACCGTCCGGTGCTTCATTGCCGAGACGGCCAGGATGGCGGGTGCCGAGTTGAGCTGCACGCACTGCGTGCCGAGGGTGGTGAAGCCCTTGCCGGTTCGGATGGGGTACCCCGTGTCGTTGTCGAGCGAGCCGAAGACCAGGAGCAAGTCCTGGACGTTCGACTTCACGGGGTACGAATTGATGTGTGCGCCCATCACTTCACCGGCAGTTTGGCCATCATCACGGCGAGAATGAAGCTGATCTCGCTCGTCGAGGCTCCGTCCGCCGCCGCGCCTGCTCCGTTGTTCAGGCGGAACGTGATGTAATTGTTGGCGTCGAGAAGCGGCTCCGCCTCCAGGAAGCGGTTGTTGCCGTCCCCCCGGTGGTAGATGCCGGTCCCTGCCAGCCAGCGCCCGATCCTCTTCGATAGGGTGACGCGGTAGAGCCCCGTGCCGGCCTTGGCCACGGTGAAACCACGCCCCGCAACAATGAGGGGCGTGGTTGCATCCAGGCTGATCCGGCCAACAACCAGCAGCGTCTCGGGCATGTTTGCCCGGACGTTGGGGTACTGCGGGAACGCGGCGCTGGGCATCAGTCGCGCGCCTCGAAGACGAGCTGTACCGACGCGATCGGGAAGGTCATGCCGGCCGCCGCCTTCGTCACCTCGACGGTGACAACGTCACCCTCTTCCAGGTCGAAGTCAGCGCCCGCTGCCACGGCGCCAGCGATGTAGGTCGTGACGTACAGGTCTTTCGACCCGAACGCCGCGGCGTCGTCGGTGGTCGGTGTGTCGGCGACGTACGAGATGAGGTTCACCGGGGTGCCGGGAACCGCAGCCGTGCGCTTGTCGATGAGCAGGGTGAAGAAGTTGGTCGCGGCGCCGGTGACGGCCGCGGCCGGCAGGAAGAGCACACCGATCAGGCGGCTCTTCTGCTTGACGCGCGCGGCGACTTGCTCGGCAATTGCTGTGGTCGTCGCTGCGGCGGTGTCGGAGCGCCACTCCTGCGTCCAGCGCATGAGTTTGCGGGACGCCTGTTCGGCTGCGGGGCTCGAGGCGCCCAGCAGCGAAACAGCGCATTCAGTGGGGATAGAACGTGCCATGGTCAGCTCCTAGATCAGACGGGAAGGGTGAGGCGGATGTTGTCTCGGGGGGACCGGTTCACCAGCTCGCCGCGCCAGCCGATGCGGAGCTCGTACCCGTCGCGGGCCGGCTCGATGATCATGTCGCCCGCGCCGTCGCGGGTCAGGAAGCGCGGGGCGCTCTTCAGCGTCCAGAACTTCCAGGAGTCACGAGTCGTGATCAGGCAGGTCGTGTCCTCGAGATTCTGATCCATGGCGACCCGCACCTTGCGGCCGGCACCGTGAATCACGATCGAGTCGTAACCGAACTCGCCGATCTTGAAGGTCTCGCGGACGGCCTTAGCGCCGAGCTCGAGCGACAGGTCGGTGAAGCGGTTGTAGTTCATCCACGCCGTGTCCGGGTGGCAGCCTTCCTTCGCGCCGCGCGAGAGGGCTCGCTCGAGCGACTCCGCCAGGCCGTAGGACGACCCGTCGAAGAAGATGCCCGCCAAGCGACTCGGGAAGATGCTCCGAACAACGCCGTTGAAGGGCGTTGCCAGGTTCGAGCGGTCCGTGGGGATCCACGCTTGCGTTCCGTTCAGCGAAATGCCGAAGTTGCCCTTCGGGTAGATGCGGTCGCCGTTCAGCAGGCCGTAAACCGCGACCGAGTCGCCTTGCGTCGGGTCTACCGTGATGGTGTTCGTGTCGTAGTTGACCGCAGACACCACCATGTAGCCGACTGCGCCCGCTCGCACCGTGGTGAACGGCGACGGCGAGGACTGAATCCGCATGTCGGGCTCGAAACGGGTGATGCCCGCCTCGTCCACGACGAAGGTGTTGCCGACTGGCACAGCCGTCAGCGTAGCGATCGTGCCGGAGCCGTTGCCTTGAAGGTCCGCGCCGAGCTGCTGGATGATCTGCGACAGAGCCGCATCCACTTCGCTCTTCTTGGCGTTCAGGTACGCGCCCTTGTCGTTTTCGCTCGCCTCGAGCGCTTCCGCGTCGATGCTGATGATCTTGTAGTCGCGCTTCCGGGTCAGGGTGAAGTGCGTGTAAAGCGCACTCCCCTTCGACGCCTGGGCGTCTTCAAAGGTGTGGCTGTTACCGCCGCCGCCGGGCGAGTAGCGAATCGGCTCTTCGGCATTGCGGCCGTAGAAGTCCGTCGCCTTCGGCAGGTAGTTGAGAAACGGTTGTTTCTCCATGTCGTAGGTCTGGAGCTTCTTCTCGGGGAAGAGCGTCTTCAGACCAGATGCAAATCGAGTGGGAGTGAGAGGTTGGGCCATCGCGAAGCTCCATCAGGAGACAGCGAGGGCCGCCCGCTTAGTCGGGCTCGATCTCGCCGTCCAAAATTCGCCGTGCCCTGTCCATCCGTTCCTCGTCGGTCATGCTATCGAGGTCCACTTTCTGGATACCTCGGACCGTCGTCTCACGCTGGCCGATTGGCGCGGCTTCCGACTGACTTGGCTTCGCAGCCACAGGTTGTACCGACTGAACGGACCCGGCCTGTCCGGGGCCCCCGTTTGGATCTACCCAAGAGTAGATTTGAGCGAGGTTGCGTTCAGCTTGAAGCATCGCGTCCGAGATTGCAAGAGCTTTTTCTGTCTGCTGATAATAAGCCAGCTGGATGTCGAGCACCTTCCGATGGGCAACCTCCTGCGGGATCCGCGAAAGGTAGCGGAACTTGGCCCCGTCCTGCTGGTAGACGGTCTGCATGAGGTCCTTCACCTTGACCTCGTAGCCTTCGGCTTCGCGCTCCATTTTCTGACGCTCGGTGAGCCTCACCTCGTCCTCGCGCTGCTTCTTCACGCTCTCGATCTCGGCGCGGAGGGCTTTCAGCTCCTCGTCCTGCTGCATCTTCATGTCGGCGAGGATCTTCTCCTGCGGGACCTCGCCGTTGGCCACGACGTACTTCGTCAGGTCCTGGAGGGTCCAGCCGAGCGCCGTCAGGGCCTCGATCGGGGTCTTCTTGGCGCGCTCCTTGATGCTTTTGAACTCGCCGTGCTCCCGCTCGTACGCTTCCTTCTCAGCAGCGAACTTCGCCCGCTCGGCGCGGAGCTCCTCGGTGTGCTTCGCGACGCGCTCCTTGTGCCGGCGCTCGTGCGCGCGGAGCTTCGCCCACTCGGGGGACGGGTCCTTCGCTTCCTCGGGCTCCGGCGGGGGCGCCGGCTCGGTCTTCGGCGCCTCGGTCTCCGTGCCGGACGGGGCCTCGGCCTCGGCACCCTCGAGCTCCCGGAGCGCCGCTGCGAAGTCCGGATCGGAGACGAGGTTCGCTTCGTCGCCACTCCCGGTGCCGAGCGACGGCGGCGCGGGCGGGAGGATCTGAGCGACGGGCGCCGGTGCGGCGGGGACGGGAGCGGGGGTTCCTGAAGTTTGAGCTGCTGCCATGGTTTCCTATGCGGCGAGAGGGGGAGGCGGAGGCGCGGGCATCGGCCCGCCGGGGATTGGTGGGGCGCCACCTGGAGCGGCCGTTGCGCCCATAGTCGGGACGTTGTTCTTGCCGCCGGCCATGTCCAGGAGGTCCTTTACGCGGCCCATGTAGTCGCGCACGAGCTCGAGACGGTCGGCGGGGCAGTCGTTGAGCCGCGCCTCCTGGTACATCTCGTTGGCGATCTCCATGGCGAGCGCGAGGTTGTCCTGCGGCTCCGGCGGCATGTAGCCCTTACCGGAGAGCATGCGGCCGACCGTCTTCTCGATGATGCGGCGACTGGAATTCTTGCGCTTCAAGAAGGCGCGGATGTCGGGGGCGTCGATCTGGTCGAGCAGGTCGTACGGGTCGCCGAGGATGCCCATCTTCGTGAAGCGGTCGATGTTTTCGATCTGAGCCGGCGGCGTCTCGCCGAGCAGCGCCGTCGCCATCGGGCGGATAACCCACTCGGTCTCCTTCAGGTTGATGTCCTCCTTGAAGTCCACCTCTTCAAAGGAATCTTCACCGAAGACCCGGACTTTATAGCCGCTGATGGTGCTCGCGGCGCGGATCGCCTTCCGAAGGCAGTCCACGTGCAGGTCGTCCCACGCACGGTGGAAGTCTGCGAAGCGGTCGCTCTCCACGTCCTCGAAGACGAGCAGCGCGCGGCCGCTCTCGAGCCCTTGCGGCTTCTGCGACTGTGCCGAGAGCTGGCTGATGCCACCGATCTCGTAGCCGCGCTGGTAGAGCCGGTCGAGGTGAGCGAAGACTTCCGCGTGGACGGTTTGCGGCGCGTGGATGCGCGGCTCCTTTCCGTTGTACAGAATCACGGAGCCCGGGATGTCGGTAATCTGCCCGCGAGCGATAGCGCTCGAGCGGTCAGCGAGGATGTACGGGTTCGCGAGCAGGCCGAAGGCCGCCTGGATCTTTCGCACGAGCCGGTTGATCTCGATCTGGATCCCCTTCAGCTCTTCCGGCAGCCCCATGCCGTGCCAGCCAACGTTACGCTGGCCCCAGCGGATGACGCTGTACGGGTTGCCCTGCTTCCAGTCGCCGCCGTGGAGCTCGACGCCCTGCGCGACGATGGAAAGCTTCCCGCTCTTCGGGTCGTCCGGGTCGATGTAGAGCGCCTCGACGACGCGCACCATCGTGCTCGTGCTCGACTCCTTGAAGGCGTAGAATTCGTCGTCCGTCGCGGACACGGCAGCGATCTTCTCGATCTCTTCCGCCTTGTCCGGATACAGCTTCTTCAGCCGCTTCTTGTCGATGAATTTCACCTCGTAGTAGTGCGCTGGGTCGCCGAGCTCGCCCTCCGCAAAGTCCACGACGAGGTTCGGTGTGAAGATCCACTCGAAGACCGGCTTCTTCTGCTTCCGGTCCGCGTAGGTCTTCATGATGCCGTGCCCACACACGATTGCGTCCAGCATCGCGCGCGGTGTCTTCTGCGGCAGCTGCTCTTGCAGCGTCAGCCCGAGCGCGTACGCGTCGAGGTTGCGCGCGAGCTCTCGCATCTCCCAGCTCGCGCCGCTGGTCTGCATCGTCGTCTTCACGCGGTGCTTCGAGATCTTCGAGTGGACCGCATTCGTCATGTTGCGGACGATGTTCAGAGACAGCGGCGTGGAGAGGCCGTTGCTCGTGATTGCGTTCACGCTCGACGCTAGGCGTCGGTACATACGAATGTGCTGAAGCATCTCCTCGCGGTACGAGCGCTGCTCGTTCACGATCGCCTCGAAGCACTCCTGTACAGCGCGGCCGCGCTCGACCGGGTCGGTCTCGTCCTCCCAGTAGACGGCCTTGTTGCCTTCGCTCACGTGGCACCGTAGAGGTCACGTTCGAGGGCCTCGCGGTCTGCCTGCGCCCGCTCGTCCTTCGACGACTTCGAGTCAGCAGGCGGGCGCTTCGGGCGCTCTTCGATGATGAACTGGCCCTCGAGCCCGACGTTCCCGACCGTCACCTTCAGGGCCACCCCGCCCCGCTGTAGCATTTCGTCCATCAATGCGAGCGCGAGCTTCGCGTCCGGGTCGAGTGTGTCGAGAGGCATCAGTACTCCGAGTCCATGAGGTGTAATGGCTCGTCATCTTGCCACATGTCGCGCAACACTTCACGGTCTTCGAGATCTTCTCGCTCCTCTTCGGTGAGCTCCCAGTACATTTTTGCGACAGCTCGCTTCTCGGGAGGCGCGTCGAGCTCGTACGCGTCGAGGTATCCGCCGCAGAGCAGCGCCAGCATGGCGGCGTAGTCCGCGTGCCTGCCGTCCGCTGTCTGCTTCAGCACGATCTGCGGCTGCGTCCCACGACCGAGGCGCTTCACGACGTTCATGAAGTCCTGCCGCATGTTCGGCACGTTCGGAACGTCGAGTAGCCCGCTCTCGGCGCGCGTCAGGAGCGCCAGCCACATACGGGTCTTGTTCGCCACGGTGATGGCCAGGCTGGCGAGCCCGAGGCCGAGGTCGGCGGCAATGTCACGCAGCGCGTCGGAGGAGTATTGGTCCGTCAGGACCGAAGGCACCTTGTAGGCGTCGCAGATGTCCTTGATTTCAGTGAGAACGGCCTTGGGTGACAAGCTCTCGTGCTTCGCCGCCTTCCACTGCCGGGTGTAAACCACCGTAAACTTGCGGTTGTCGGGCGACTCGGCCACGCCGAAGGTCCAGGCGTTCGTCGTCGCCGCCGGGTCCATCACGGCGACGTAGCGCTTGCCCGACTCGTAGGGGATAGCGAACGCCTCCTTTCGGAGGATGGCGTCGAGGATGTGCGCCCCGAAAAGCTGGCTCTCCGGGTCCCGGAACTCGGCGAGCACGTCCACCCGGTAGTCGTCGGGGGCAGTCGCCTCGAGCTCCCGGCAGCGCTCCGGAGTCCACCAGATGGGGTTCATCCAGAAGCCGAGCGCCTTCACCACGGCGACGGTGGCGGCGGGCTTCTTCCAGTTTTTCTCGAAGATGTCGTACACGAACCCCTTCGCACCGTAGGGGCTGCCGATGTACATGATCTTGCCGCCGCGGATCAGGCGGGAGCGGACGGCGCGGACCTGCTCTTCCAGGTTCACGACGCCGTCGTCTTCGGACGCCATGCGGGGCGCCTCGTCGAAGATGACGCTCACGGCCCAGCGAGAAACGAGCGACACGCCGCTGCCGGTCATCGCGATCACCTTGATCGCCACGCGCTGACCCGAGGGGTGCAGCAGCTCGATCAGGTCCGCCTTCGGCTCGCGGGCGAGAAACGGCTTCAGCGCCCAGCTGCTCGCGAAGGCGCCGACGATGTAGTTGTACGCCTCTCGCGCGTTGTCGGTGAGCCGCGAGACGAGCGACACGCGGGGGATTTCTCCGGCACGCATCGACAGGCCGGCAGAGCCGGAGAGGTCAGCGGTCAGCGCGTGCCACACACACGCTGCCGAGGCGATAAGCGTCTTCGCGCCACGGACGCCGCAGAGCAGTAGCACCTCTGTCGCCCCGGGCGGAGGCATCACGCCGCCGAAGGCTTCGCTCACCGGGGGCATGTCTTTGCCCATCGGCATGTTCCAGAGTTCGGCGGGCACCTCTTCGCCCTGGAGCGCCCAGCAGATCGCGCGCTGTAGCGGCGTCGCGGTCTGGAGCCCGAAGCCCAATTCCGAAACGAGGAGGTCCTCTAGCGAGCTGAAGGGGATGATGGTGCTACTTCGCCTTCCGTCGCTTTGCCGGCTTCCGCAAGCCCTTCACCTCGTCTTGGGCGAGGCAGGAAGCGGCGAGCGCGCGGACTTCGCCGAGCGTGACCCCGTCGTGCCAGCTGACCGGGAATGAGTCACCAGAAACCTGCCCCGCGACCACGGGGCCGATCTTACGCAGAACCCGCGCCGCAATCTTGCTCACCCTGTCACTCGTACGCTTCACTTCTTCACCTCCGCCGGTGCGGGGAAGTGCCGAATCCCGCGCACGTTGCCGGGCGGTACACGGACCACGCCGCGTTCGGGGTGCGGCTTGCCCTGGCGCATCGCCGTGAGGACGATGTAGCCGCGGTCGTCCTCTTCGATCATCACCTGCTCGTTCGCCTGGAACTGGTCGCGGTGACCCCCGTCCTTCGTCGGGTCCGGCGCCGCCTCTTTCAGCGAAACCTGCTTGATGGGTCCTGTCTTCATGATGCTCTGCCTTCCGTCTTCTTCAGTTTTTCGCGCTGCTCGATCATCTTGAGCAGCGTCGCTTTCATTCTGTCGAGCATCACGAGGCCGGCCTCGGGGTGCTTCATCATCTGCTGCATGTCGAAGCCGCCGCGCTTCGCGAGGCGCGTCAGGATCGCCGAATGCACCGACTTGAACGCAGCGACGAGCGACATTGGGAGCGGCGCATTCTCCGCCTGGTCCTCCCAGCGCTCGAACGCCGTGTTGAACGCCTCCAGCATCTTCTCTTCGATGCCTGAAAGCGCGGTGTCGGTCTCATCGAACATCGTCTATCTTACTCCGCGTCGTAACCGCAGACCACCCAGGGCCCGAGGTGGAAGCGGAAGCGAAAGATGCGCCCGCGGTTCGGGCCGTCGTAGGGAACAGCGCCGTAGCTGCGGAAGCCGAAGCCGCTCCGAACGAACCTGATGGTTATGTTGCCGATGGTCATGATTCGAACCCAGGCTCACAGCAACCAAACTGCCCGAAGTGTTTTTTGAAGTGCCCGAAGTCGGCGAGTTCTCCGCCCTTCACTGTGGTGGGCGGTAGGTAGACGAGCACGTTGGCATTCGTCGGTGAATTGGCGCCGCTGAAGCGCAGGCGGTCTCGCGGCACGACTCGCGGGAAGAGCTGCATCCGCGAGCAGGCTAGTCGCTGCGTGTGCCGCAGCATCTCGATGCTGAAGCCGACGAAGACGGCCTCCGCGATGGCGCCTTCCCGCCACGCTTGCACCAGTGTCTCCCACCAGATCAGCGCCGACGATTCGCCGGGGCCATCTTGTCGTCCGGTCGCCGGGTTGCGCGGCATCTCCTCCCACAGACCGCCTGGGTTTCTGAGCAGCTTGCCGCCAGGCGGGTTCAGGAACACTCGGCCGCTCCACTCGCGCGGATGCCAGAGCCCGTTGTAGGTCTTGTCGAAAAACCGCTCTGCCTTCACTACGCGGTTCGCTTCTTCGCAGCTCGCGGGGTCCAGGTCGATGCCCCCCATCAGCGCGCGGGCGGCCTCGACAACCTCGGGCGGCGAAAAGTGCTCATTGCTCTTCGAGCTGTGCTGCGCGATCACGGCTTCTCTCCGCTTCCGATCACGGGCCGGTACTTCTTCAGCAAGTCCTCGAGCGCCTCGTCGGCGAAGCTCGAGCGGGAGCGCTTCGTCTCCGCGGAGAGCGCATCGAGGCCGTCGATGATGTGGGCCGACAGGGTGAAGGTCACACTCTGCCGGCGGCGGAAGTTGGGGGCGTTTCGGTCGGTCATGATGGTTAGCGGAGCCGGCGCGCGGGTCTCGGGAGGGGTAAGCGCCCGGCGCCGACTCCTGATAGACATATTAGTGACTTGTAGGCGGCTCGTCAAGAGCCTTCAGCGCCTTGCGCGCGGCTTCGACTGCTGCGGCTCTCGGCCCGAGCCACTCGTGACAATCGAGCTCCGCCAAGCACATCCTCAGCGCCGTCCCAAGTTCCCCAATCGTCTGCCCGTCAGACTGGCGAGCGTCGCTGATGGTCGCGAGGGCTTTCTCCGCGTCCGCTAGCTTCTCGGTTAGCAACTCGATGCGGCCTCGAAGTGAAGCGACGATCGTGTCCATCGCCCCCGCCCTCTCGAGCGCGGAGTCGCGGGCTTTCGTTAGCTCGTCGATGCGCGCGGTTTGATTCGCGACGATCGCTTTGAGGTCGGATGCCTTGGCTGACAGGTCGGCGAGTTCGGCGGTGAGGGAGGCAATGCGGGCGTCTTTTTCGGAGAGCTCCCTGCGATTGAGCTCGCCGCCCCAGTGCAGCGAATCGTAGACCCTCGACAGCTCGCGCTTGAGCTCCGCGACTTCGATGTCTCGTGACGCGCAGCCGGCCTCGTAGAGCGCACGCCTCGCTCCAGCCGGATCATCGTTCGCGCCGAAGCACGCCTCGCGCCCAAGCTCGTACAGCTCTTCATCGCTCGGCCCGCCCCGGTCGGATTGGGCAACGGAAGCGGGTTGCTGCTTGGCCTTCCAACGATCCCACGCGACGCGGGCGCAACGCTTGTGGAACGGTCCCGTGTGGTGGGGCAGCGTGTACACTTCGAACATCTGCAACTGGCGGCCGCACTCGTCGCACCGGACAACCTGTGGCTCTCGAATGGTGCCCGCCGGATCGGAAGGGCGAGCTTCGTGCTCTCTCCCGGTGCCGCGGCAGCTACGGCAAACTCCGCCCCCCGATGAGTCGCTGTCCGGGTCGGGACCGACAGTGCCTTTACACCGGAGACATCGGTTAGCCTTCGGCGTTGCGGGGACGCGGCCGGTGCCTTTGCACGTCTGGCACGACTCGCGGCACCCATAGAACCGACCCCCCGTGGAGCACTCCGGGCATTTCGTCTCCTCGGTCGCGGCGGGGGCGGGCGGGGTGGGGTCCACGGTGACGGCTGGGCACTTCCAGCGGTTGTGCAGCAGTGAGCCGCAGCGGAAGCACGAGCGCTCTCTATGGTCTGACATGACAGGCACAATAGCGGGTTAGCTATCCCTCGTCAATGACTGTGGCGGGCGCGTGGCTCTCGATACGGAGAGCTCGAGGCGGTGGCGCCACGTCGTAGAAGATGCAGAACTCCGACTCGTGACCGTGCTTCGGGTCGTGGTCGAGCGGCAGCGTGCAGCGGTGCTCGTGCGAACAGCGGTGCGCACATAGGGCGGGCGGGAGCGGCGTGGTGGAGTGCTGGCTCATAGCGCCGGGCCGAAGAGGAATACCCACACGATGACGAACACCGCGAGCAGGCCGAGAATACTCACTTCCGCCCCGACGCGAGTAGGAAGCCGAGGTTCACCACGACCCAGGCGACGACGACGATGCGCATCATTGGGCGGGGCCTTTCACCCAGCGGGCTAGTCCCTCGAGCGAGGTGAAGACAGGGCGGCGGAGCCGTAGCATCTCGTCCCGCTCGCCGCGGGCGCCCTTTGACTTCTCCCACCCCGGGACCATCACACAGGCGTCGCATACCCGGAGAAGAGCTAGCGTGCCCTCGATCCAGAACTGGTATGGCTGCACCTCCTCGAAGGTCGGGTGCGCCGTGTTCATGTGGGGGATGACCGGCATCGCTCCCAGCCGAGCAACCTCGATCCCAAGGTCGGCAGCGGCGAGGATGTTGTCCTCCACCCCATCGCGAGTCGGCGCTGAGAAAGGCCCCGCCACGTACACGAGCGGCGGCGTCACACCCCACCCCCGTCAGCGGGCGCCGCGAGCGCAGTCAAGCTGAACGCCGGGGTGGTCTTCGCGTCAGCGACCCGCTGAGCAATCTCAGCACCGCCGCGCTTGGCCAGGTACTCCTCGATCGCCTCCGTCACCACGGAGGACCGGCTGCGTCGTGAGAGCTTCACGAACGCCTCCAGGTGAGAGTCCACCTTGAAGGGGAGGCTGACATTCCGGGGCATGTTGCGCTCATCAATCTGTCTTGGCATGTTCAGTGTGACAAGCATGGGCGGGAGTGCCAGAAGTGTCAAGGAGGTTTCTGGAGTTTGGGAAATTTTGCGAATTTGGCGACAGGGTGGGGTGATGTGCGACCCTAAGCTGCGTTCTGGGGTGAGGGGATGTGCGACAGTGGCGAATCGGCACTGAACTGAGGGGTTTCTTTGGGGATGGGCCCCCCTCTCTCGCCACCCGGTGCCCTGTGGAGAGGGGTGGCCCTGCATCGACCACGCCCCCTGTCCACCCCGGGGCCAGGCTCCCACACGGTCACTGGCGCGGCGCGCGGAGGACGTCCCAGACCTCGTGTCCCAGGGCGTCCCAGTGGCCAGGGCATTCCTATAATCGTCCCCCAGGCTGCTATGCGCCCCCCCCTGTCATGTCCGTGCATCAATGCCAGACATGGCAGTGGGTCAGTGTTTGCGTTCTGGGGGTCTAAACTATAAATCATGCTGGCAGTAGGACAGCATGGGACAGCACACACTTAGCTCACCATACATGCCCACATATCGTCAGCAAGCGTTGCGAGATGAGTCATCCTGCCACGCATCGGATGCACACTCAGTCCGGCCACTCAGCCTACACTGAACATCCGAACGTGGCGGACCCGGACACTCGTCCGCTTTCGGACAGCTGTCCGCGGACACTTGTCCGGTTCCGGACACTGAGTCTCACCTCAGGACGCCTGCCCCGCTATATTCGACCTGGCGCCAGTGTCAGCCTTGGCATGGCGAGTGCATTAGCTATAGTCACGATGAACCGCTACGAGATCACAGAGGATGAGCCGCAGGTCACGGTCGGGCAAGGCGCGCGGCATGGGCGGTTCCGCTCACTGAAGCAAGCTACGCGGCTCCTGAACAGCTGCAACGCCGGCCGAGTCGGCTGGATGCCGGACCCGGCCTGATGCCCTGCCGTTGCAAGCGCGCCCGATGCACCCCAGGCCGGCCGCGCTGCTACCGGAACCGAGCCAAGAACCCGAAGTGGACGCTCTGCCGTTGCGGACTGCTCCACTACCCGCACCGCGCACGCAGCTGCGAGCCCATAGCACGTGAGGCTTGGCGCCTCATGGGAGAGAGAACAGCATGAGCCAGTTCCCTGAGGTTTCGGTCATAAACTACCGCGAACCCGGCAAAAAACGAGGCTGGTTCGTCGGCCCGAACCGAGGCGAGCCATTCGACTCGAGCCTTTGCCGCCGAGTGACTGAATTCGCTCGCACCTCGCGGGCGGCAACCCCCAACGACCTGGAGAAGCTCCGATGATCGACCATAACAGCCCAGACATCACCCCAAACATTCAGGACGGCTTTGATGCCGTCGAGGCTGAAGCCTACTTCGCCCGCGAGTCGGGAGACGCGGCAGCCGGAGACCCAGCGCTCGACTTTCCCGAGCCGCATGCACTCGAGTGTCACGACGACCTGGACACCGCTGAAGCGCGCTTCCAGGCGCTGAAGGACGACGGATACCAGGCGCTCGCAATCCGCCTCGAGGGCCCATTCGGCTTCGTCATCTACTCGGGAGACCGCTGATGTCCTACACCGTGAAGCAGCTATTCGCCGACCTTCGGGCCGGGGTTTACACGTCGATTGGCTCATACCCGACCTACTTCTGGACCAAGCAGGGCGAGACCGTTTCGCACGCTGGCGTGAGAGCTGAACTGCTTAGCTACGCGCGGGCCACCCGTGACGGCAAGCCGCGTGGGGACTTCGGCCCGATCGCTGGCATCGAGGCCAATTGGGAAAACCCTAATCTGATCTGCGACGTGACTTTCGAGCGCATCCCGTCCGCTTACGCGGAACCCGAGGAGACCGGAACCTAGGCCCCCCCGAAAGCCTCGCCTCGCCCCCTCGCCTTCGCTGGCCCGGGGGCTGAGGCGTGTGAGGAATCCAGAATGGCAAGTCTAAAAACATGGTGGGAATCGGCAAAGGCTCACGGGCGCGTGTACTGGTTCGCTGAAAAGCTGGCCCGTGACGGGATGGGCCGACACTACTATTCGCTCTGGACCCTGGCGTTTGACGAGCAGGGTCACCCGTACCTTGCCCGCGCCTGGCCGGGGGACGACGACGGGACCTACGACGAGAAGCTCGCAAAGAAGCTTGGCTTTTCTCTCACGCATCGAACCTGGATGCGCTCCGGCTGTGGATACGACCGGCCGCACGATGTCGTTTATTCGATTGCCCGCGCGCTCGATGGGCACGGCCCCGAGACCCTGAAGAGCCTTCCCCGCACCGAGAGCATGAATTGCTACGAGGCTCGGTGATGCGCCGCTATCACCCGACCGGCTGGGTTGACGTTTACTGGCTTACCCTGTCCGGCGAATGGTCCCACGCCTATTCCCTCTACTACCCTGAAAGATTCTACCGATGAACGACCCCAGCCATCTTTTCACCCTACGAGTCAAGCTTGGTGGAGGCATCGCCACGATCCACGCCTACGAGGCCGGCCGCACGGGCCCGCATCACACGAAAGTCGAGCTAGAGCTCCGCCACGGGGGAGAGACCATCTTCCCTCGCGCCGGCTCCTACGTCGGCATCCCTGGGCACGAGACGATCGATGGCGATGGGGCAAAACGCTGCGCCCTGGGGCTTTTCGCCCTGAAGCCTGGCGACACTGACGCGGAGTTCTTCGAGCGCTACACGCCTGAACAGCTGGAGTTCGTCCGGACGTGGGGCGAAGAGCTCAGCATGATCGCCGAAGAGCGCTACGGGGAGGACTGAGCCATGAGGCGCCAACTTGCGGCCGCCGCGCTTGCGGCCCTCGGTTGCCTCGGTGAGGTGACGGAGCAACCCGACCCCTTCGCCGGCTGGGAGCTTGTGCATACGCTCGACTTCACCACCGGCAACGTACCCGCGTGCGTGAGCGTGGAGAGCACGAGGAGTGACCTGCGCGTGGCATGCGGCGCCGGCCCGGTCGCGCGCTGCGACGACATCCAGGCGCAGCCGATCGACGTGTACGCCCGCGCGCCGAGTGATGGCGACTGGACGGGGCTGCAGCTGAAGCCATGCGAGGCGCCATAGCCCGACCCACACACCCGCCCTGCCCCCGCGCCTTAGTTGGCCCGGGGGCTTCGGGCGTTATGACCACGCAAGAGTTGCTCGACTGCCTGACGCGAGCGAGCGCATCACCCGACAAGCTACTAGAGGGACTGGCGGAGCTGCTGAGTCGCCGCGACAACGAAGGGCTCCTCCCCTCGCACGAGGCGCGAGTCTTCGGACACCTGTTCGCGACGCTGGACGAACATCTGCGCAACGGCGGCGAGTTGCCTGAAGCGTGGCGACCGAAGCGCGACACGGCATACGATTTCTGCGGCGCTTGCGACACATGCCTAGGGTGTGGCGAGTTCGTTCGCCAGGCAGACCAGCGCAGCCACAAGTGCGACCCCTCTCTACTGGACGACCAATGAAAGACCCCAACGCGACCCTGGCCGCCGCCCTACGCGCGGCCGCGCTATCCGACCCGTGGGCCACGCCAGGCGACCTCCTCTGGCACGTCTGCTCGGAGGAATACACGAACGCTGTGCGCACCGACCGCGGCACGCATGGCTTCGGCGTCGCGGGCCCTGCAACCCGACGACTTCTCTCGCTCGCTTGCAGGGCGCTCAACGGCGTGCGCTTCTACGAGTGGCACCCGCGCCTGCCCGACCGCTTGCGCGAGCGCGTGGCCAAGCTCTCCGCGGAGCAGCTGCCCGTTGATCTCGCCAGCGAGCTCGTGGTGCTCGACTACGAGCCGAAGAACTCGACCGCGCTTGTCAGCTCTCGGGGTCTTCTGTGGCTGTCATACCGGGAAGCCCGGGCACGGCGTCGCCTGGTGCCAGTCGGAAGCGGCTCGCAACGTATACCCACGCTCGCTCTCCACTCCGAAGCGTGACTCGTTTCCTGACGTAGCCAAGCTTCGACAGGACCGCCGAAGCGCGCTTCGAGTGGTGCGCCGTCCGGTCCTGTGGCGCAATCCCGATCTTCCCGAGCAGCTGATCCATCGAGATCATCTTGCGCGGGGAGGACAGGTCATCGTCGCGGCTCATGTACCCCTCGACCAACGTATCCCAAGGATCCCCATGCTCTCTCGACTCCTGAATCTGACGCAGCTCGCGGTTGACCTCGCGCTCACTCTTCGGGATCCAAAAGCTTTCGCCAGCGATGTAAGCCGTGAGAGCTTCTGCCCAAAGCTGATCTCGGTCGCGTTGCAGCGACTCCAGGTCGATCGCGCCAATGCGCACAGGCCAGAAGCGACGAGCTCCTGTGGTGTCCCCGTTCCACTCTCCGTCGTTGGTGGTGGCACCGAAGACGCAGCGCCGTGGCCGTTTCACAAAGGCGCGAGCGTAGGGTGGACGATATTCGTCAACCGGGTCGGTGATGTAGCTCTTCACCTTCTCAATCATCGAGCCCTTGATGGCTGCGAGCTCTGCGATCTCTACAATCCAGGACCCAGAGAGAATGTGTCGCGCGTCCTTGTCGTCAATACGTGGCAGGTTCCCCAGGTACCAGGCGCCCCCCAGGATCCGAAACACGCTGGACTTGCCGGCGCCCTGTTCGCCTTCGAGCACGAGTACGTGATCGACTTGAACCCCCGGGACACTGGCCCGAGCACAGGCCGAGATCATCCAGCTGCGACCCATCCGCCGGTTCGCGGGGGTGTCCTCGGCTCCACAGTAGTCGATCAGCCATGTGCTGAGTCGGTCCTTCCCGTCCCACTGCAACCCCTCCAGGTACGTCGTGAGGGAGTTATGCACGTTACGCTTACCTGCGGCGAGGATCACCTCGGCAGCCGTCTCCTTCTTGAACTCCACGCGACGGTGGATCGAAAACCACTGAGCCGTATGGATCCAATCGCCTTCCGAGACGCAAACCCCACGCGTTGGTGTCGAGAGCCCGTCGATGCTCGGCGGCTCTTTGGTCCAGTAGAGTGAGTCCTTCGCTTCATCGAAGGCGAGCAGCCCAGCCCACTCTGGCATGTTGCCCATCATCAGCTGCATGTTGCCGGCGGTCGGGAGCAGCTTCTCGCCCTTGTCGTTCCAGACGAGGGAGCGCTCCCAGTCGGCGCGGGTGAGCTTCCGCATCTCGCGGTCAGCGCCCTTGATCTTCCCCTTCGCGACGGCGACTGCCTTCTCTGGCAGGCATCGCATGATCTCGTCGTTCCGCTCGGCGATAGACATGCCGGCGAGGCGCTCTTTGCAATGCGAGTGCGAGCAGTAGAAGAAGCCCCACTTGCCACGGTCTGCCGGCCCGAACACGATGGTGCTCGAGTCGAAGCGCGAGCCCTGCGAATGGTCGCTCTCCCACGGACACGCGACCGCAACCCGGTCGGGCCCGAGCGCAGGCCCGAGCATGCCGGCGGCGGAGAACGCCACGCCGAGGATGCAGTCGAGCGGCGCGCCGACGGCCCCCGCGTAGCGAGCCTTCCGGGTCTCTTCGTCGATCAGCCAGGGCGGTGGCATCACCGGCGCCGACTCCTGGCCGAAGTCCCACTCGTACACGCCGCCGCTCGCGTGGTTGCTCGGGGGCGCGATCACGTATTGGCCGTACGCCTGGAGCTCGATGCCTTGCCCGAGCACACGACCCTTGAAGCGGCCATCCACCCCCGCAACGTCGAAGTAGTAGTGCTGCCCGCCGCCGCCGGTGTTCGCGGTCAGCGTCTTCGGCAACGTGCCGTGCCGCTGTTCGAGCTCGGTGAAGGTGTTGTCCCCGTCGTTGCGCGGGTCCACGTCCACCACCATCAGGCCGGACGGGCCGCACGCGATGCCGATGTTGGCGTCGGGCCATTCGTTCCACCACGACGTGATGATCTCGGCGACACACGAGGCGTCCTTCGAGCCGCTCGAGGTGCGCGGGTGCTTGCCCGGCCTGCCGCAGACGCGGCCGCACGAGCACTTGCCATCGCGCATCGAATGCACGGGGAAGACCCACCAGCCCATCTCTGCATACTTCAGAGCGGCGCGGAGCAGGTCGATGCGGAGAGCTTCAGCTGCGGACAAGTTTGCGCCTCACACACGGGTAGCTCGGGGTGTAGCACTCGGGGCAGAAGACGAAGGGGAGCCCATGCTTGCACGTCATGGCTTCGGCCACACCGTGGTTGCTTCCAGCAGAGCGACGCCGCGCGCGGTCAGGCGCAGCGAGCGGGGGGCAAGCTTGCCGTGGCGCCACTCCTGCGTCATCAGCTTCTCTCGGATCAGCATGGTTATAACCTCGCTCGGCTCGCTCTTCTTCATGTCGCACACACGCGAGAGCTCGGTGTGCGTTGGTCCACGGTCGTAGATCTTCCACGCTGTGTGCGTGGCAATCAGCACTCGGAGCTGGCGCTCGGTCACGGGATCAGCCTCCTCTCTTCGGCAGACAGAAAGCCCGGAGCTTGCTGGTCGAAGGCACGGGTGCCGATGCGGTTGGTCACGTTCTTCTGGTGGCAGAGCCAGGCGTGCATGTCGGTGCCGATCACGGTGTAGTACGGGGAGCGAGCATGCCAACGGACCAGCCAGTCGGTGTCTTCACCCACAGCGAGCGCGCGGCTAAACTGCATCCGCACCGACGTAGCCCGGAAGACTGCGCCGTTGAAGATGATGCCTTCCGGTGCGTGGTACCGGCAGCCCATGCCGGTGGCCGGATCCATGAACCAGGCCCGGACGTTGCCCACGGCAGAGAGATACGGGCCGTTGCCTTCCATCCGGTGGGTGCCAGCGATCAGTCGGTCGGTCGCCGCCCAGTCATCGTCGTCGAACCAGGCGAAGTAGTCCGCCTCTTCACGGCGGGCGGCGGCAAGTGCTTCGTTCCGCTTCTCCGGGATCGAGCCCTCGCCGGCCACGACGATGACCCGCTTGTCGATGTCGCCGATCTGCTTCTCGATCTGGTGGTAGCAGAACGGCATCCACTCCGGCCGGTTGGTGACGACGAGGCACGCTACTACGGGGCGGCGGGTCAAGGTGCCTCCCTCCACGAGCGCTCTAGCTCCAGGACTCCCACTCGTTCCTCTAGCGCCGCCGCGCGCGCTTCGGCTCGCTGGCTTTTTAGCAGGAGGTAGAGGTTGCACAGCACCAAGGCCACGACGAGAAATGTGTCAGACAACATCAGCTTGCTCCTGTTGCATCTTCCAGCTCCGAGGGGGGAAGGCGCCGAAGAGCGCCTGGTAACGGTGGGCAGCCCAGCCAGCGGCGTAGCCCTTCTCTTTCGCTTGGCGCATCAGCCGGTCGTATTCGGCGCGCTGCTCTGCGGCGTCGGCGATGTTGCTGCCGGGCGGCTTCTCATTGAAGAGCGAAGCGTACTCCCGCACAACCCAGTTGACGCCGAGCTTCTTCTCTCGGGCCACGCCGCGCAAGCGCTCGAGCTCCGCCTTCTTTGCCCACTCCGGGGTGTTGGCGCCGTCGAGCACGGGACGCAGCTCTTCGTTGTAGATGCGCTGCGGCTTCGGCTTCCGCTTCTCTGGCTCGTCGCCACAGCGCGGGCACTTGCCGACGCTGCTCTCGTAGCAGGCGCCGCACTGCATGCAGACGTGGAGCCCGGGAGCAGAGGCGCTCTTCTTGATGCCGCGACCGTGGAGCGAGTACTCCTTGTCTTCGG
>WUUC01143666.1_pt1 | contig 40351 bp, 34 predicted proteins | sample 6278441 | NCBI WGS metagenome assembly WUUC01 (sample SAMN13675441, study PRJNA597444) | soil metagenome | isolation source: soil | place: USA: Washington | collected 2017-10
GATTCGAACCTACGACCTCCTGGTCCCAAACCAGGCGCTCTACCAGGCTAAGCTACACCCCGAAAACCGCGCCAAAGCACCGGCCTTCGCCGCCACTGTCAACGTAACACTTAAAAAAACTCCGGCCCGCTTGCGGGTGAACACTTTGGTTTACTCTCTGCTTGCTACGTCCTTTCTTTCACCCTAACCGTCGCAACCTTCAATCTTCCCACATTCATGGACACCATTTCTCGCGAAAATAACAGCTTCCTGCCCCTTGCAGGGGTTATTGCCGGCGCACTCGCGCTCCTGCTAGCCATCGTTGCGCTGTTCAAGCTCAGCACTGCCGGCAAGGAGATCACCGCTCTAAAGGAAGATATCAACTCGCGCATCATGTCCATGGAGTCGCAGGTGAGCAGCGCCTCCTCGAGCGTGGAAACCGTCCGCGGATCCGTGACCCGCTTGAGCAGTGATACCCAAACTGCATTTCAGAGTGTCGCCAACGAACTTGGCTCCGTCCGCGCCGAAATCACGAAGCTCCAGGAATCCCTCACAAAGCCAAAAGCTGCCGCTGCCGGCAGTGCCGCCAAAACTCCTGCGGTCGCTGGCCCTAACGAATACATTGTGAAATCAGGCGATATTTCCGGCACCAAGATCGCCAAAGCTAACGGCGTCTCAATCGCCGATCTCCAAGCCGTCAACCCGGGCGTAGATTGGTCGAAGCTGAAAATCGGTCAGAAGCTCAAACTGCCTCAGAAATAATTCTGGGCTCCTCTCATTTCACAAACCTCCCAACCGCTTTGGTTCGGGAGGTTTTTTATTTCGCGCGCTCAACCGCTCATCATGCCCGACTCACCAGCTCCTCCTCATTGGGAAAAACTCAGCGAAGCGCTCATCGCACCCACACGCATTTTCGATCTTGGCAGCATCCGTTATCGCCATCCCGTGCGGCTGATTGAGCGCGATTTCTACGTCATTAATTCCCGTGATTGGGTAAATGTGATCGCACTGACGACCGACCATCATCTCGTGCTCGTGAATCAGTTTCGTTACGGCATCAATCAGCTTTCATGGGAGGTGCCCGGAGGCGTTATCGACGCAGGCGAAGATCCTGTGGTCGCAGGCATTCGTGAGCTCGGCGAGGAAACGGGATTCGTGGGCGGGAACGCACGGCTCCTCGCCCAGATCCACCCCAATCCCGCGATCATGAATAATCGCTGCCACTTTGTGTTCGTCGAAAATTGCGTGCGCCGATCTCCGTTAGCGTGGGATCCCGATGAAGAAATTCAGATCGCAACGATGCCCGTCGATGACGTTTTCGAAAAAGCGCTCTCCGGGATGATCACTCACAGCCTCGCGCTTAACGCCCTCTTCTTCTTTTCGCCCGTGTGGACTTCTTTAAAAAAACGCTGATCTGCCCATGCCATTTGACTTGGCAAGCCGCTCGCAGTTAGGTCCCAAATCAATTTCAACCAGTGACGAACGCCAGTATCCCCAAGCCCCTTTTTGGCAACGATCCCGAAGCGCTCGGCACCACCGCTGATACCCGCTTGCCGACCTGCTTGGAGACAGAGATTCGGAAGATTTATCTGCGCAGTCCGCTCTACAACCGCCGGTTTCCACTTCACACGGAGCCGCTCCACTGGGCGTGTTATAGCGAAATCCCTTCGCTATCGAAAAAAGATATCGTGGAGCAGGGTCATACCGCGTTTTTCGAAAACTACGGAGATATCGAACGCGGCCTGCAGGAGAAACGCTACGAATACGAATCTACGTCCGGCACCACATCTGGTCCGATGACCGTGATCATGGAAGAGGGTTGGTGGACGGCGCAAACTGCCCGCGCTTACCGCGCACATCCCCTCCTCGCGCCTTTCGCCGATCACTCGTACCGCAAGTGCATCCTGGCTCCTGTGGGCTGCTCCAGTAACCTCTGCCCATATGAGGATCATCCGTTTCCGCACCGTTATTTCGATGGCACGGTTTATCTAAATCTCACGAGCGATCCTTTCGTGTTTCCGGAAGCCGAATGGGACCGGATTCTTTTGGAGCTTCAGGCCGTACAACCGGAGGTTCTCGAGGGCGAGCCCATCTATCTCTCACTCCTCGCTCGAGCCGCGCTGAAACGAAACGTACGCCTTTCCAGCCTTAAAGTCGTCATACTGACCTACGGAAAAGCGAGCTTGCAACACAGCCGACACATCGCAGAGGCGTTTCCTGCGCCTCAAGTTGATCTCTACGGCTCGACGGAGGCTGGCTATCTTTTCGTGGGAACCGCTTTTCAAGACGACTCGCGGGTCATCGACGCGAACGCATTCATCGAACTCGTGCCGTATCGGAATCTCGATGACGTTTTCCAGATTTTGGTAACCACGCGCGGACGTGAAGCCATGCCGCTGCTTCGGTACCATACCGGAGATATCGTCCGCCGCTTACCGACTGGCTTCCGCCTGCTCGGACGCGAACGCGAACTCCATTTCCGGCCCGACGGCATCATCGTCTCCCCCTCCGAGATCGACGCCGCGTTGCCGCAAGATTTCGCCTGCTGGCATTACAGCCTCATCCAGACAGCCGATAACCGCTGGGATTTTCACTACGTGGCGGACCACGTCGCGCCCAAAACCGTTGCGACTTCGTTAGCAACCATGCTCGGCGCGGGAGTGCGCGTTAATGCGTTCCGCCGCCGCTTCATCGCGCCCGCTGCGAGCGGCAAGTTTGCTTTGCTCAAACCGCTCGCTCGCTGAAGCGGCGAGTGTTTCTCGCTGGTGCCAACTACTTCGCGCCGCGAGTGCGACGGCGCAAGAACCACACACCCACGCATCCTCCGAGTAGTAAGGCTCCGTAGGTTGCCGGCTCAGGAACCGGCCGAGCGATGCGCCCGTTGAAGGACATGAGGTCGATGCCTCCATTTTCGTCCGACGTACCCGTTGGATAATAGGTCGCGTTGCGCCAGTCGGCGAGATTGCCGACACTCGAAGTCACGTCTGCGCCCATGATCGAGTAACCATAAATGGTCGCCCCGGATGCGATGCCCAGATCGGCGAAGCTGATAAATGCGCCTGCGACACCTTGCGCGTTCACCTCAGCGGCTTCGTCGAGCGCCGTGAGATTGTCGCCGTTTTTAAACCGAAGGAGCGTGTAATCCATGCTGTCCTGAACTCCCGAAACATTAGGATTCCAATCGAGATTTTTGCCGTAGCTAGAGGCACTCAACGTGACGACGTTGCCCGCGAAAGCTGTCGCCGTCGCCGTCCCGTACAGGGAGCCCCAAGAGGTGAAAACCGCGATTTTCACGTTGTCGTGCTGACCTGCCAGACCTCGGTCAAAAATCGTGATGCCTTCACTCGCCTTCACCGTTGTAGCTCCGAAATAGAAATCGAGCCGCTCAATGTTTCCCGCGCTTTTCTGTGCGGTGTCACTGCTATTCACGAACACGTTATCCGCACCCATGATTACATTGTTGTTCAACAAAACTCCGCTCATCGACGACTCATACGTTCCGAGCAACCGATCAACGTTGTCGTACTGAGTGTTCCAGACGGAGCTCCGGTTGGAGTTATCGACACCGCTCTGGTTCGCGATGCCATTGCCGCTCGAATCAACATTGCGCCGGACATAAACCGCGCTCGCAGTCGGTCCCAGTCCATAGGCGGTGCTAGCGGTGGAAAAATTCGTGATCGCATAAGTGATATTGCGATAATTGATGCCGTCCTCCGAAGACTTCTTCTCGCCAGAGACCGAAATAGACCAATCTGCGATTGCCGTTTGCGCGCGTAAGACACCACCCCCAGCGAAATTAATCACACCAAGGACACAGGCTGGGACAGGGATAAAAAAACTGCTCTTGAACATTATTTGCAAATTAGGGTTTTAACCTCAGCCTGCAAGGGGAAAGTTATCTTCGGGCCTTTGTGCGGCTAACCCCGGATATCGAGCCAGCCGCTTAGAAACTTGAGGAAGTGATACGGCCCTACTCAAAAAGGTTAGGTTCGCTAATATCAGGAGGTAAATGAGGCGCGCTTAGCCGATGAACTTTACTTGCGTCCCCTAATCAGGTTACGACCGCTTTGCCTGCCGGATCGTTCCGATCCGGTAGGCGACTGACCTGCATCCCTCGCATTCGATGACACTCATCGGCAATCTCTTCCGTTCATCTATTGGCCGGAAATTCCTCATGGCCGCCACCGGCCTCATTCTCATCGGCTTCGTAGTGGGCCATCTGGTGGGTAACCTCCAGATCTTTTCCCATCCTGATAAGATAAATGGGTATGCTCATTTTCTTCATACCCTCGGACCTGCTTTGTGGGCGGTTCGACTCGGTTTGTTAGCATGCGTCGCGATTCATATCTGGGCAGCCGTCGTTCTCACGTTGGAAAATAGGGAAGCTCGAGGAGCACAAAACTACGGAGTCTCGAAATGGCTGCAGGCCGCTTGGGCATCTCGTTACATGCGGCTCAGCGGCTTCGTCGTGTTAGCATTCATTGTCTACCATCTCGCTCATTTCACCATCGGTGCCAGCTGGGCTGAGGGAGCAAATTTCAAAACCAACCTCGTCGAATATCGGATGGAATCGGATTTCCGCCTCCTCGGCTTCCCGGTCGTGGCCAAAGGCGAGGCGGTTCAGGACGTGTACAGCATGGTGTATCGAGGCTTCGCCAATCCTGTGGTTTCCGGTTTCTATATCTTGGCCGTTACGCTTCTCACCATCCATTTATTGCACGGGATGGACTCGATGTTTCAGACACTGGGCTGGCGGAATCAGACGTGGGCATCCGGCCTCCGAAAAGCCGTCGGAATCTTTTGTTTCCTTTATCTTGCGGGCAATGTGGCGATCCCCGGCGCGATCTTAAGTGGTTTCGCAAAACCGGCGGCAGGCACAGTTGCCGCCTCTGCATGCGGTACTTGCTGCTCGGCTGAAGTCCTCGCCAAGCACTAAGTTCCACCTCGCACCACGCTCCCGCTTCCAACTGCCCGCGCACTTTTTGCCATGGCCAAACTCGAATCAAAGATTCCCTCCGGCCCACTCGCCGACAAATGGCGCAAGCACAAGACCGAGATCAAACTCGTCAACCCCGCCAACAAGCGCAAATACGAGGTCATCGTCGTCGGCGCCGGCCTCGCGGGAGCCTCAGCCGCGGCGACCCTCTCGGAACTGGGCTATAAGGTTAAGTCCTTTGTCTTCCACGATTCCCCCCGCCGCGCTCACTCGATCGCTGCGCAAGGCGGCGTTAATGCCGCCAAGAACTACCAAAACGACGGCGACAGTGTGTATCGGCTCTTCTACGACACGATCAAGGGCGGCGACTACCGCGCCCGCGAGGCCAACGTTCACCGTCTCGCGGAAGTCTCGGTCAACATCATCGACCAATGCGCCGCACAAGGCGTTCCTTTCGCTCGCGAGTACAGTGGCCTCCTCGCCAATCGCTCCTTCGGCGGCGCTCAGGTTTCCCGCACTTTCTACGCGCGCGGCCAGACCGGCCAGCAGCTCCTCCTCGGCGCTTATTCCGCGCTCATGAAGCAAGCCGGAGCGGGCTCCGTGGAAATCTTCCCAAATGAAGAGATGCTCGATGTCGTCATCATCGGCGGACAAGCTAGGGGCATCATCACGCGTCATTTGATTACCGGCGAAATTCGGCGCTGGGCTGCCGACGCGGTCGTTTTGGCAACGGGCGGTTATGGCAACGTCTTCAATCTTTCGACGTACGCACGCGGCTCCAACGCCACCGCTATCTGGCGCGCCTATAAACGCGGCGCCTGTTTCGCCAATCCGTGCTACACGCAGATCCATCCGACCTGCATCCCGGTTTCCGGCGATTATCAATCGAAACTCACGTTGATGTCCGAATCGCTCCGCAACGACGGACGCATCTGGGTCCCCAAGAAAAAAGAAGACTGCAAAAAAAATCCGGCCGACATCCCGGAGGAGGATCGCGATTACTATCTTGAGCGCATCTACCCGAGCTTCGGCAATCTGGCTCCACGCGACGTTTCTTCTCGCGCCGCGAAGCGCATGTGCGACGAAGGCCGCGGCGTTGGCGAAACCGGTCTCGGTGTGTATCTGGATTTCTCGGACGCGGTGAATCGTCTCGGCGAAAACGGCGTGCGCGAGCGCTACGGCAACCTCTTCGATATCTATCAGGAGATCACCAACGAATCCGCTTACCAGACGCCCATGCGCATCTACCCGGCGGTCCACTACACGATGGGTGGCCTCTGGGTGGACTATAACTTGATGTCGAACGTCCCCGGCCTCTTCGTGCTCGGCGAAGCGAATTTTTCCGACCACGGCGCCAATCGCCTCGGAGCCTCCGCCCTCATGCAGGGCCTCGCCGACGGCTATTTCGTCCTTCCTTACACAATCGGCGACTACCTTGCAGGCCAGAAACCCGGCTCCCGTCCGAAGACCGATGCCCCTGAGTTCCACCACGCCGAGGACAACGTTAACTCCATCAACCAGCGCCTGCTTTCGGCGAAGGGCAAACAGCCCGTTTCCTACTATCACAAGAAACTCGGCCAGATCATGTGGACCCACTGCGGGATGGCTCGGACGAAAGAAGGTCTCGAAAAGGCCCTTCAAGAAATCCCCGCTCTTCGCGAAGAATTTTGGAAGAACGTCCTGGTTCCCGGCTCCGGCGCGGCGCTCAATCAATCGCTCGAACAAGCCGGCCGTGTCGCCGACTTCATCGAACTCGGCGAGCTCATGTGCCGCGACGCCCTCACCCGCGAGGAGAGCTGCGGCGGGCATTTCCGCGAGGAATTCCAGCACCCCGACGGCGAATGCAAACGTGACGACGAGAAGTTCGCGCATGTCGCCGCATGGGAGTTCCAGGGCGAGAGCAAAACGCCGCTCCGCAACGTCGAGGCGCTCAATTACGAAGCCGTCAAGATGAGCGTTCGCTCCTATAAGTAGTAAGCTCTTTCATTCTCCTCCATGGTCGCCGTCACCACTTCCACTCAGCCCATTTCCGTCACTATCCGCGTCTGGCGCCAGGCCGGGCCGGAACAAGCCGGGCGCTTCGCCGAATATCAGGCGAAGAACTGCAATCCGAACATGTCGTTCCTCGAGATGCTCGACGTGGTAAACGACGAACTCACCGCCAAGGGCGAGGAGCCTATCGCTTTCGCGCATGATTGCCGCGAAGGCATCTGTGGGACTTGCTCGCTCGTCATCGACGGCAAACCCCACGGGCCACATAAAGGCGTCGCCAGTTGCCAGACCTACATGCGCAGCTTCACCGACGGCGCCGTCATCACCGTCGAGCCCTTCCGCGCCCAACCGTTTCCGGTCATCAAAGACCTGATCACCGATCGCTCCGCCTTCGATAAAATCCAGCAAGCCGGCGGCTACATCAGTATCCGCACCGGCGCCGCGCCCGACGCGAACTCGATTCCGGTGCCAAAGGAAAACGCCGACCTCGCGATGGACGCCGCCGCATGCATCGGCTGCGGGGCTTGCGTGGCTGCGTGCAAAAACGCGAGCGCTATGCTCTTCGTTTCGGCCAAAGTTTCCCAACTCGCCCTCCTCCCCCAAGGCCAGCCGGAGCGCGATCAACGCGTACTCAACCTGGTCGCCAAAATGGACGAACTCGGTTTCGGCAACTGCACCAACCAGTACGAATGCTCCGCTGCCTGCCCGAAACTCATCTCTCACGACTTCATAGCGCGCATGAATAAAGACTACCTCGCCGCGAGTTTCCGCAGCGCCTTCAAATCAAAGAGCGCCGCAGCCAGCGGCGGTGGCGCGTAAACGCGACCGCCCCGCCTCCTTCGCTTTCAAGCCACCGGTTGCTAAAACCCCGGTGGTTTTTTTGTGCCAATCCCCAAATGACATGCGCCTATGAGCCGATGACCGCTGAAAACCGCCAGCCCTCGCGCACCAGCCATCCGGTTCGCCACTTCACGGGCCAGCGCTCGATTGGCGTCATCGACCATGGGTCATCGGCCATTGGTGCATGATCACTGATTCATTTTCTCCATGACCGTCTTCAACGTCCTCGCGCCGGTCTTCCTGCTTATAGCGCTCGGCGCCGTGCTTCAACGCACGCATTTTGTATCCGCCGGTTTTTTACGCGAAACCAACAAAATCACCTACTGGTTGGGCCTGCCGGCGCTACTTTTCAGCAATCTCGCCACATCGCTTCATGCTGCCGGCGGCGCGCAGGCGATGCTTAACACCTTGCTCATGTCTACCGGACTGGTGCTCGTCACTGGCTACGTCGCGGCGTGGTTACTGAAACTCGGCGCAACTAGGATCGGTACTTTCGTGCAGGGAGCGTTTCGCGGCAACCTCGCCTACGTCGGCCTGCCGATCATCTATGGCCTGCCCGACACTCCGAGCTCCTCCGGGCTCTCGCTCCGGGCCGCTGCCGTCGTCGCCATCGCGCCGATGCTCGTCCTCTACAATGTCATGGGCGTCACCGTGCTGATCGCGAGTCAGCACACAGCCGCGCCATTCACGCCTGGCAGATTCCCGCCACCGCCGCTTTTGTGAAAACCTTCGTGTCTCCTATTTTCGGTTACTTCGTGGGACGAAGCCTCGGCTTAGATGGCTTGGAGTTGGCCGTCGTGCTGGTTTTTCTAGCCACGCCCACGGCCGGTATCTCGTTCACGATGGCCACGCAGCTGAAAGGCGATGAGCCGCTGGCATCCGGCACCATTCTTTTCAGCACTTTCATGGCCACCGTTTCACTGTCCGTGGCGCTGACGTTTATTTGATCGATTTCGGCGCTTTCGCTTTCAGCCTGCGGCGCCGTCGTCCCACAACTGCGGCCAACGCGCACGCTCCCATGAATATCGCCGTCGTCGAAGGCTCTGGCACCGCCGCCGACGCTGCGGAAACCGTCACCAGGTCGAGTCGCAAAGTCCCGGAGGTCCCGTAACTGGCGGACGCGCCCGACGCGTCGTACTGCGTGCCCTCGAATACCGAGACAAGCCGGAATCCGAAATGGGCGTTATTCTCGAACACGCTGTCATCGGCGAACGAATATGTGATGCTCTGCACAAAAGCCGCACTGCTCGCCGCCGTGTTCAGGAAGAGTCCGTCGGAATCAAAGGAGGTAGCGGTATTATTGCCGACGGTTCCGAACGAAGCAGCGCCACCACTGACATTGAGAAAATTCGTGCCGTCCGAGGTCGCTTGAAGCTGGAAACGCTCACTTGCGGTAGTCGTTTGCCGAAGATCGAAACTGATCGTGATCGGTTCGGTAAACCCGACGGTGCTCACCATGAATTGCGCACCCGCAGTGCCCGAGGCCGTGCCTTGCGAAGGCCAGCTAGCGAGGCTCCACGCCGTGTTGTCGGACGCGCCATCACGCGGGCTTCCGGCGGCAAAACTGGCGGTGACGGAGCCAATGGCGGAAGCCGTGCCACCGCCGGTCGAGGGCAATACCGAGCCCGTACTGGTGCTGGCGTCGGTCACGGCCGAATTAAAGTTCCATTGAGTGATCAGTTGGGCAGAAGCGGCTGGCACGGATGCGACGAAGCACGCGGCCAACACGCAGCCCGGAATAGGCGTACGCATAGATTAACGAGGATTAGGTTAGGATTGAAGCCGTCGTCCTCGCGGCCCTCCCGCGCGAACAACAACACCGCCCATAGCAGCCCATCGTCGCTCGACTATGCAAGTGCGTTGTCTACCCGAACAAAGTTTTTTGCAGATCTATCTCTTTGGCCGCGTGGGAGCTGCCTAAGACGGGCTCAAATTTTCCGAAAATTCGGAAACGCGTTACGAGGTTTCTCGTAAGAAGAAGGTGCGCCAGCTTCACGTCCCGCACTTTCAGTTGGGTTCCGGACACGCCAGGGCGCGGTTAGGCTAACGCGGTTTTTGGCGGAATCAAAAACACCCTCCCGGAGTGGTTCGGCCATCCACCACTTCGGGAGCAGCCCGACCGGCAATAAAATCAACGGACAGACAAAACGCTCCGCTTCACCCGTTCAGGGAATGCGTAGCTTCATGCCGATCTTGAGCGCAGCAGGATTAGGCAAGCTGGCGCGATTCGCGTCATAAATATCCGCCCAACGTTCGCTGTTTCCGTAATAACGCCGCGCGATGCGAGTCAGCGTTTCCCCTTCCACTACCGTATGAACACGCGCTTCGGCGACTTGCGGCGCGCGCACGGCCGTCGTGGTCGGTGAGGTCGTGTCGGCCGGGCGGCGGGGAGCGCTGAGAACAGGGGTGTACGCGACCGGCGTCGTGCGATTTTTGAGGTGAACGTTCTCTGCCGCGAGCTGGCCAAGTTGGTTCTGCGCGTGGCGTAGTTGTTCGCGCATCGCCGCCAGTTGCGCGGACGCTTCTTGGCCCGCAACAGATGCGGCTCGGACCTCCGTCGCTTGCTTCTCGACGGCGTAAATGCGCTCTGCAAGCGCGGCGCGCTCGCCATCGGTGCTCACAAGCGATTTTTGCAACAGATCGATCTCTTCCTGCTTGAGCTGAAAGCTACGGAGCGTCGCTGCCAGTTTCGACGAGGCTTCATCGAGTTGCTTTCGAAGTTCCGCGGGATCTTCGCCCGATGCCGGCGCGGCCGGTGCCGACACTTGCTGCTCCAATACTGCCACGCGCTGCGCCAGTGTCTCGCGCTCCGCGCTCGCGGCGGCGGCTGCGGCTTCGGCGGCGTTAAGCTTGGTCTGCAAATCGTCCGCCACCGCGGTAGACCGATTAGCTTCAGTCGAGGGAGCTTGCGCGGCGGCAAGTTCGCGCGTGAGGCGCGCGCCTTCAGCTTCGAGCCGTGCATTCGCTTCTTGGAGCGCGGCCTGCTGTCTTTGCTGCGTCTCTTGAGCACGGGTGGCCGCGTCGAGCTTCGCCTGCAATTGCCCCAGCTGCTGCGTCGGCGTTTCACTTGATTTCTCAGCCGCGGCAAGCCGGTCTTTCAGGCTACCGGCTTCCGCGTTCGCGCGGGATGCCGCTTGTTCTGCCTCGGTGATTTTTTGGAGAAGGCCCTTGCGTTCGCCTTCGAAATTAGCCGCGGCCGCCTTCAACGCCGTCGCTTCACCGGTGGACGCATGGGACAACGCCTCGAGTTTTTCCGTGAGGCTGTTTTTCTCCGCTTCAAGGGCGACGATCGTTTTCTGAAGATCGGCACCCGAATTGTGCTGCTGCTCCTGCGCTTTAAGCGCTGCGTCCAGCGCTGTCTGGAGTTCCTGGTATTGCTGAGCAGGCACAACCCCCGCTTTCGCGTCGGCGAGCTGCTGCTTCAAATCGGCGTTTTCAGCGCGCGCATCGGCAATCGCCTGCTGCGAGGCTCCGCCGGCCTTCTTCGCAGCATCCAATTCCTGCGTGAGACGAGCCACCTCAGCAGCAGTCCGCGCCACGTCGCCTGACGATGCTTGTGCCGCGGCCAGCTGTTCTTTCGTGGAAGAAACGTCCGCCACGGCGCGAGCGAGCGCCTGCTCCGTTTCGGCGATCTTCTTCAACAGTGCGTTGCGCTCTCCTTCGAAATTGGCGGCAGCCGCTTTCAACGAACCGATTTCCTGCGTCGAGGCGGCGGTGGCCGCGGCCAACTCGGCGGTAAGACGCGCCTTCTCTGCGTCGGCGGTTTCCTGAACTTTTTTCAACTCGGCTTGGGCGGTTTTCTGCTGCTCGGCAGCTCGTGCGTCGAGCTTCGCCTGCAACTCACGATGCTGCTGGACGGGCACCACGCCGCTCTTCGCGCCTTGCAACTCCTGCTTCAGGCTCGCGGCCTCTGCATTCGCCAGAGCGAGCGCCTGCTGCGAGGAGGCAACGCGCTCCTTCAAATCGGTCAGCTGGCTGTTCATGCGCGCGATTTCTGCCGGCGGCACGACCGCGGCGGCCGCCGCCGTAAGCTTGCCGGTGAGATCCTGCTTCTCGGCCGAGAAGCGGGTGGCGTCCGACTCCAGCGAGCGAATACGCGTTTGCGCCGCCGCCAGATCGGAAGCCGCCTTGTCGCCCGCGGCGATTTTTTTTGCCGCTTCCGCTTGTTGCGTTTGAGTCGTCGCAAGCTCCGCTCGCAGCGCAGCGAGGGCTTTCTCGGACTCGGCGGCCCGATTCGTCGCGGTTTTCTCCGCCTCGGTTGTTAGGCTGGAGAGACGCTGATTTTCGGCCGTGAGCTTTTGCTGCTGCTCGCCGAGCGAGACGAGGGATTGCTTGGCCGCGTCGAGTTCCTTCGCCACTGCGCCCGCTTTCGCGAGCTCGTTTTCGAGCGCCACCAGTTTCAAACGCAGCTCACCGTCCGATGCCTGCTGCGCGGTGGCAATTTTCTGCAGCAAGCCGTTGCGTTCGCCTTCAAAATTGGCGGCAGCCGCTTTCATTCCGGCGATCTCGTGGGTCGCACCTTCCAACGACGTGGCCAATTGGTCGCGCTCCGCTTTGAGCGCTATCGCCGCTTCCCTGGCGTTTTTCTCCGCTGTCGCGACAGCGGTTTTGAGCTGGTCGTTTTCCTTCCACGCGGCCGCGAGCTCGGCGCCGATTTTTTTTAACTCGGCCTGTTGCGCGTCCGTATCGGGCGCAGCCGTTCCGACCGCGCGGATCGGCGATGCGGAGACCGGACTTTCAGACACAGGAGAAACAGGGGCATTTTTTTGCGCGACCGCCGATACAGGCGAGGCGGCGGGCGGCACGGTTTTGTTCGCGACAATGGCCTCGCGAATCTGTTCGAAGCGGCGTTTACCGTCCGCCACTTGTTCGGGCGTCATTTGCCGGGTCACGATCATCAACGAGCGGCCCGTGGCGCCGTTGTCGGCGGCGAGATTAAGCCAGGCATACGCTTCGACCAGATCGGTGACGGCCTCCTGCGAATTGGCGTAGACCAAGCCGAGATTGTGCTGGGCGATGCCGTCCCCGGTCGCCGCCTTGGCCCGCAAGGCGGCGAGGTCATCGGGCGTGATAGCGAAGGCGGAAGCGCTCGTGAGCGCGGCGCCGAGCAGACTGCGGGCAATGGTGCGTAAAGTGCGGGGAGTTTTCATGCCTGGGCCAAAGATGGCGGCGAGGATGGGAGAGCGGGATGGATTTTCAAAGCGGCAAATTAACAAAGGGCGTTGAAAATAACCCTCCGGGGTCAACCGCCACCCTGGCAACCCCGCAAAGATCCGGCTCAATAGCGTCCAACTCACACGCACGTCAATCGACGGTCCAGCCTTTCGCTCGCTCCACCGCACGACGCCAATCCTTTTGGCAGCGGATAGCCGCCGCGGCTTTCGGACGAAACGCGCGATCCGCGCGCCAGAGCGCCGCGATGTCGTCACGGCTTTTCCAATACCCCACCGCCAGGCCGGCAAAAAACGCCGCGCCTAGCGCCGTCGTTTCCGTCACGCGTGGCCGGACGACCGGGCGGCGCAGAAGGTCGCTCTGAAATTGAAGCAGCCCGGCATTCGCCGTCGCGCCGCCGTCCACCCGCAACTCGCGCAACGTCAAGCCGGCGTCCGCCTCCATCGCGGCAATGAGATCGGCGACCTGATAGGAAATGCTTTCCAACGCGGCCCGCGCCAGGTGAGCCGCGGTCGTCCCACGCGTGATCCCAATGATAAGCCCGCGCGCCGCCGCGTCCCAATGCGGCGCACCCAAACCCGTGAACGCAGGCACGAGGTACACACCGCCGTTATCGGACACACGCGCCGCGAGCTCCTCGATCTCGCTCGAACGTGCGATAAGGCCGAGACCGTCGCGCAGCCATTGCACGACCGCACCGCCGATGAAGACACTGCCTTCGAGCGCGTACTCCGTGCGGGCGCCGATTTTCCATGCCAGCGTCGTCAGTAGCTTGTGCCGCGAAGCGACTGGTTTCGCTCCGGTATTAAGCAGCATGAAACACCCTGTGCCATAGGTGTTCTTGGCCATGCCGGGACGAAAACAACCCTGCCCGAACAACGCCGCGTGTTGATCGCCCGCCACTCCGGAAATCGGAACGCCCTCCAACGCGGGGATGGACGATACCTTGCCATACACTTCGCTGCACGAGCGGACCTCCGGCAAAAGTGCACGGGGAATGCGCAGGATCTGCAACAGCTTGTCGTCCCACGCTCCCGCACGCAGATCGTAGAGCAATGTACGCGAGGCGTTCGTGGCATCGGTCGCGTGAATACGACCATCCGTGAGCTTCCACAAAAGCCAGGTGTCGACCGTGCCAAACGCGAGCTCGCCACGAGCCGCGCGCCGACGCGCCTGCGGCAAATGGTCTAGTAACCACGCGAGCTTCGTCCCGGAGAAATACGGATCGAGCAACAGTCCCGTCTTGCGACGAAACAGCGGTTCGTGCCCGGCCCTCTTCAAGCGTTCGCACAAAGCAGCCGTGCGTCGGTCTTGCCACACGATCGCCGGCGCGAGCGCTTTCCCGGTCGCGCGATCCCAGAGCAACGTGGTTTCCCGCTGATTCGTCAGACCGATGGCCGCGATTTGCGCCCCGGTGAGATTCGCGTCCGCCACAGCCGTGATCGCCGTTCGCCGCGTCGTTTCCCAGATATCCTCGGGGTCGTGCTCCACCCAACCGGGCTTGGGAAAATGTTGCGTGAACTCCTGCTGCGTCTGGGCGCGGACCGTTCCCTTGGAATCGAAAATGACCGCGCGGCTGGAGGTGGTGCCTTGATCGAGCGCGAGGATGAAGCTCATGAAAACGAGGGGCGAAAGAGGCCGGTTTCAGATCGTTGACGCGGCAACCGTCCCGAACTCGGCAAACGCCTAAATCGCGCCGCCGCGCCTGCTTGGCAAGGCCTGCCTTCACCCGAATATAGGGATAACACCGGGACCTGCGCATACGCTGCAACCTTGCGATTCCCTCTGGGTCTTATTTGTTGCTCAAAGTTCTCACGATCATGAAAACCTCCGTCGTTCTTCTTGCTTTGGTCGCCGCTACTCAGACGGCCGACGCCCAATTCATCCGCCGCGAAACCGCAGGCGGTGCGCTGCTCGGTGGCATCGCCGGTGCGGTCATTGGCAACAACTCCGGCGCTCTAAAGCACAACTCCTGGCGCGGCGCCGCTATCGGTACCGTAGCAGGCGCGCTCATTGGCTCAGCGGTCGGCACGTCTCGGGACAATGGCTATTCTCACGACATGCCGGTACCAACCTACCGCTCAGGCTATGGCCGCGACTATGGCTACTACTCCCCAAGCGTTTCTCGCTACCGCCAGCCTACCTATTTCACGGATTACAGCTATCGTGAACCTGGCTACTACGGTTCCTCTCATCGCGCTCACACCTCCGAGCGCACTCGCGCTTCGACCGGCCTCATCCTCGGCGGTATCGCGGGTGCGGTGATCGGCAACAACTCCGGCGATCTCCGCCACAACGCCTGGCGCGGTGCCGCTATCGGCGCGGCATCCGGCTGGATCCTCGGGGCCATCGCGGACCAGCGCGCGATCGATCGTCAACGCGAGGCCGTTTATGCTATGTCCCCCCAAGAAACAGCTCCCGCCACGCCCGCCGCTCCGGCATCGGCCGTTCCCCAAACCGTGATCATTAACAACAATTACTACGGCCTTCAGTCCTCGATGACGTCGGCTAACAGCCTGTTTGGCCGCTGAGCCAAGGCTCGCGGCTTCGCACAGGTGCCCCATAACCACCTGCGCCGATCGTCTCCTTTTGCTTCAACACCACACCATGAAAAACCTCCTCACCCAGATCTTTGCTCTCAGCGCCGCCGCTATGGGCCTTTTCCTCTCGGGCTGCGCCAATCAAGGCGTCAAAAACCCGTCCGGCGTGCCCGTCACCGAGATGAAAGCCGATGAACGCGGCTTCGTCGCCGGCACCGGCGTCGAATCCCAGGACCTCGTCTCCGTCACCGACAAGATGGCCCGCAGCATCCTCGGCATTCCCCAAATTGCCCGCGCCACGACACCTCCGCGCGTCGTGATCGATCCGGTGATCAACGAGACCCGCTTCCCCATCAACAAGGACATCTTCCTCACGCGCATCCGCACTCAGCTCAATTCGAAGGCCGCCGGCCAAGTCATCTTCCTCGCCCGCGAACACATGGCCACCCTCGAGCGTGAGCGCGCCCTCAAACAACAAGGCGCCGTCACCGCCAGCGCCGACCCAAATGTCGTCGAGTTCAAAGGCGCCGATTACTTCCTCACCGGTAAACTCCAAGGCATGTCCACCCGCACCACCGCCGGCGTGAGCGACTACATCCTCTATAGCTTCCAACTCATCGACGCCCGCACCAGCGACATCATTTGGGAAGACGTCGCCGAAATCAAAAAACAGGGCCTCGAAGACGCCGCCTACCGCTAAGCGCGTCCGATCGCCCACCGCAAACCGTCACGGCTAATCCGATACCATGAAAAGACTTCTCCTGCTCCCCGTCGCAGCCACCCTCCTGTTGTTCGCCGGCTGCAAAACCCCGCCCGGTCCCTTCACCGCCCAAGACACCACGAAATACACCCTCGAAAACACCGAGAGCTTCGTGCTGATGGATAAGCCCACCCAGGTTTCCATCACCTGCACCGGTCTCCAGCAAAGCGTGAAAAGCGACGGGCGTCTTGAGGTCGTCGCCAACGTAAAGAACCGCGAAAACCGTCGGATCCAAGTCCAGGTTAGCTGCGCCTTTAAGAACGAAAGCGGCTTCTCCACCGGTGACGAAACACCGTGGGAAACCCTCATCCTCGGCGAAAACGCCACCGAAGCCGTGCGTTTCACCTCCATGAATACGCAGGCCAAAAAATACACCGTCCGCGTCCGCCAGGCCCGCTAAATCGCTCCCCGCTACGCGCGCGACGACACCTCGTCGCGCGCGATTTTTAAGTCTTTAAAACGTCCCGCCATGAAAACCTCCCGCGCCCTCTTCACTGCGTCACTGGTCATCGGTCATTGGTCATTTTCTCCGGTTGCTCACGCCGCGAAACAGCCCGAAGCGCCCGTGCCCGTCACCGAAACGCTTCCCCAAGCCGCTCCCGCTCCACGCGAAACCTATAACTACGAGCAACGCGCCTACGGCCCCGGCGATTCCATGATCGCCCCCGATAAAGCCCGCGCCGTCCTCGACGCCTTCCGCACCGCCAACGACAAACTCGGCAACCCACGCTACCTCATCTACGTGAATCGCGAACTCGTCGAAGACTCCGGCCTGAAACTCTCCGGTCGCACCGAGCGCACCGAATCTAGCCGCAGCGAAACGCAGTCCGCGTTCGAAACCGATCCCAACGCTCCCAAGCCCGAGGCAGCCAACCCGCAGACCCAGATTAACGTCGCCGTCGGCGGCGGTAACGCGGGCGGCGGCGCCGATGCCTCCAACCCCGGCAAAGGCTCGATCGATAACAAACACTCCAAAGTCGCCGCCGAGAACACATACACGTCCACCGGCAAAGCCGCGCTCACCCTCACCGACAAGCAAACCGTCCGCGAAATCGAGCGGCTCCTCGGCCGCCCGCTCCGCTATGCCGGTGCAAAACTCGCCGATCAAAAAGTCGCCGCCTCGCTTATCGCGGATCGTCCGCTGGATCACTTCACCGCGCCGACCGACGAAGCTGCCCGCAAGGACCGCGAAGCCCTCGCCAAAGTCGCCGACATCGTCCTCGAAGCACTCGTCTCCAGACGCCCGGCGACCGTAGCCAACGTCTCCGGCGATGAAGTCATCAATATCCCCGACATTCAGGTAACCGCCATCCGCCTCTCCGATTCCGCCGTGCTCGGTCAGGCCAGCTCGGTCGACGTCCTCGGCAAAGATCAACAAGCCGGTCCGCTCGCCAAGAGGTTCGACATCCGCGAAATCACCGAAGCCGTCGCCCTCGCCCTCCTCGAAGACATCGCCGTCACGACAAAATAACGTTCCGATGTAGGCGGGGTGCCCCCACCCCGCTTCGCATCAAAATTCCCTAAGCTCGCCCGCGCTTCGTCCTCCCCCTTCCGAAAGCCTTCGGCCCAAAAATTCCCACGCCGCCCGTGTTGCCCTCACGCGCGGCGTCTTTCATTTTCGCCCGCTTCATGTCCCGCCGGTTCTTCTCTCCGTCCCGCTCGTTTGTCATCGCGACGACCACCGCGACGCTCCTGCTCGCCGGTTGCGCCACCGCGCCGCTCGCACCACCCGTCCCGCTCACCGGCGACGCGCTGATCGATGGCAACGCCCAACTCGCGGTCGCACGTCCCAAAGACAAAGTCCTCTGGGAGTACCGCATCGCCGCCACCGCGATGCGCCGCAACCTCTTCGAAGAAGCCCGTGCCAAGCTTGACGACGCCCTCGCCCAAGCCGCCGCCAATTACGGCAACGTCAACTCCGAGGCCGCCAAATCCCGCCGCATGTTCCGCAAAGAGTCCGACAAGCCCTTCGTCGGCGAACCCTACGAACGCGCGATGGCCTCCTACTACCGCGGCATCGTTTACTGGAGCGTCGGCGAACCGGACAACGCCCGCGCCTTGATGCGTTCCGCGCAGCTCCTCGATAGCGACACCGTCGATAAAACTTACGCGGGCGACTACGTGCTCTTCGATTACCTCGACGGCTACGCCTCCGAAAAACTGGGCGGTGACGGCTCCGATAGTCTCGCCCGCGCCCGCGCCAGTGCCAAAGCTCAAGGCCGCGCCATACCCCCCGACTACGACCGCAAAGCCAACGTCATGATCTTCGCCGAGTATGGCCGCGGCCCCCGCAAGTACGCAGGCGGCGAATACAGCGAGCAGCTCAAATTCGCCACCGATCAATCGCGCGCGCGCGGCGCTTTGCTCGAAATCGATGGCCGCACCGTGAAACTTCCTGCCTACGACGACATCCACTTCCAGGCGACCAGCCGCGGCGGCCGCGTCATGGACCACGTTCTCGGCAACAAAGCCGTTTTCAAAAACACCACCGACACCGTCGGCGACGTCGCGATTGTGGGCGCCGCCGTCGCCGCCAGCAACGCCCGCCGCTATGACGGTTCGTACAACCGCGACGCCGCCAACGTTGCCATCGGCCTCGCCGCCGTCGGCCTGCTCAGCAAACTCGCCTCCTCCGCCGCGAATTCCGAAGCCGACACGCGCACGTGGGACAACCTTCCGCAATATCTCAGCTTTGCCGCTCTGCGCCTCGCGCCGGGCGAATACCCTGCCAAACTCATCCTGCTCGACGCCTCCGGCAACCCGCTCTCCATGGGCGGCAGCCGTGAAATCAAAATCGCCGTGCCTGCCCCCGACCCCTCGATCGGCGCCGGACAGCAGGACACCGTCGTTTTCATCAGCGAACTCCCGAACTGATCCCCGCTGAGCGCCGCTTTTTCGTGCGGCTCATAATCGCGCTTGCCCACGAACGGAGCTTCAAACGCATCTGCGAAATCCGAATTTCCCGTTCCGAAATACCACGCGCACTTCCGACTGCCCGCTTTTTGCTAACAGCGCCCCCGCTCTACCGGTCACTGGTCCGCCACCGTCTTCCGCACCCATTCATTCGTCCTACTCTGCTATGTCTTACCAACCCGCGCCCACCCGCTACGACAACCCCGATCTATACCGACGCACCGGCCGCAGTGGCCTGAAACTCTCCCGTCTCTCGCTCGGTCTCTGGCATAACTTCGGCGACACCGATCTTTACGACAACAGCCGCTCACTCGTCCTCCGCGCCTTCGATCTGGGCATCACGCATTTCGATCTGGCCAACAACTACGGCCCACCGCCCGGTTCCGCCGAGAAAAATTTCGGCCGCCTGCTCCGCGAAGACCTCGCCGCCCACCGCGACGAACTCATCATCTCCACCAAAGCCGGTTACCTCATGTGGGACGGCCCCTACGGCGAATGGGGCTCTCGCAAGTACATCCTCGCCAGCCTCGACCAGAGTCTGAAACGCCTCGGCCTCGAGTACGTGGATATCTTTTATCACCACCGCCCCGATCCTCATACCCCGCTCGAGGAAAGCATGGGCGCGCTCGTCCACGCCGTCCGCTCCGGCAAAGCGCTCTATGTAGCGCTTTCCAACTACAACCCCGAACAAACCGCCCGTGCCGCGAAAATCCTCCGCGACCTCGGCACACCCTGCCTCCTCCACCAGCCCAAGTACCACATGTACGAACGCACTGCTGAGAAAGGCCTCTTCGAGCTCCTCCTTCAGGAGGGCATCGGCTGCATCCCTTTCTGCCCGCTCGCGCAAGGCCTCCTCACCAACCGCTACCTCAACGGCATCCCCGAGGACTCCCGGGCGCACCGCGATCCACGTTTTCTCAAACCCGAACACATCACCCAAGAAAAACTCGGCCAACTCCAGAAACTTAATTCCCTCGCCCAAGCCCGCGGCCAATCCCTCGCCCAACTCGCGCTCATTTGGGTTCTCCGTCAGCCCGCCGTCACGACCGCGCTCATGGGCGCGAGCAAAGTCGCCCAGATCGAGGACAACCTGAACGCCCTCAAAAACCCCGCTCTCACGTCTGCCGAAGTCGCCCAAATCGGCCAAATCCTCGGTCACGCCTGACCGTTTCACCGCCCTCACAGCGCTCGACCTCCCGTCGAGCCTGCCCAGTGCGCGATCGACGCGCTCCTGCGCCCGCGCACGCTTCCCACGTGAACCTCCTCCTTTTCGCACCCGACGAGATCGCCACACCGCTCCCGCGCACCGACCCGCGCTCCACGCATCTGCTCGATATCCTGCGTCGCCAAACTGGGGATACTTTCGACGCCGGCTTGATCGACGGTCCCCGCGGCAAAGGCACCGTCGCCGCCATTTCCGCTGCCGCGCTCTCCCTCACATTCTCTTGGGGCGAACCGCCTCCTGCACTCGGTCCCATCACGCTCTTCGTCGGCCTATCGCGGCCACAGACCGCCCGTAAAATCCTCCAGGAAGCCACCGCCCTCGGCGTCAGCGCGCTGCATTTTTTCCCGAGTGAACGCGGCGAACCTTCTTACGCGCAGAGCACGCTCTGGTCCTCCGGCGAATGGCGCCGTCACCTCATCGCCGGCGCCGAACAAGCCTTCTGCACCCACCTCCCTGAAGTCACCTGGACAACGCCCCTGCCCGGTCTCATCGCCGCTCTCCCGCCCATCGCTGACGCCGCTCCCCGCATCGCACTCGACAACTACGAATCCCCCGCTCCTCTCGGAAAGTGTCACGTATTATGTGACACTGCCTCCGGAAATCGAGGCTCTCGCATCGCGTTAGCCATCGGCTCCGAACGCGGTTGGTCACCGGCCGAACGCGATTTGCTTCGCGCGAAAAACTTTACGCTCGCTCATCTCGGCCCACGCGTCCTCCGCGCCGAAACTGCCGTCACCGCCTCCGTCGCCATCATCAAAGCCCGCCTCGGCCTCATGTAGCCGCGCCACTTAAGGGGCGGACTCCGCGGCCTGCTCCACCGTCACGCGCTCCGCCTTCCGGAAAAACCCCACCGTCGGTTGCCGCGCGCCTTTCCCTAATCGCCGCACACACGTCCAGCCTGCCGGCGCCAGCGTCATCTCGCCCGGCATTTCAAAAACGATCACCGGATCCTCCTTCGCCGCTAGCCACTCGCTCAACTTCGCGAAAAGCGCCGGTGCCACGTCACCGATAAGCTCATACGGTGGATCGATAAAAACCAAATCCGGTGCCGCTGCACCCGCCGGCAGCCTCCAGCTGAGCACATCGCTTTGCGACACGCTCAGCGTCCGCGTGTCATGGCCCGCGCTCTTGCACACCGCCGTGATATTTTTCTCAACGCACATCGCCGCCTTCGCCGCCTTTTCCACGAAATACCCACCCGCCGCTCCCCGACTTACCGCCTCGAGCCCATATGCGCCGCTGCCCGCAAACAGATCCAAGAACCACGTCCCCGGCACGCGCGAGGCGATGCTTGAGAAAACCGCCTGCCGCATTCCATCCGTCGCCGGCCGCGTCGCCTCGCCCCTCGGTGTAACCAACAAGATTCCCCGCGCGGCACCTCCACTGATCCTCATGCGATCACCCGCTTACGTGCAGGTTTTCCGCCGGTCAGAGAAAATAAAATCACCTCCATCGCCGCTTGCGGCCAGTCTTGACGCGGCTTTTTCCGAGGAGAAAAGGAGGGATTCATGCGGACGGCGCGGCTGTGTCAGGCCGCGAGTTGTTTCGTTTCTTTTTCTGAGTTAGAACACGCGTGTGTCAACCAACCGACTTCGCCAACATCTCCGTGAGTTTCGCTTCCCATTAAAACGTTTCGCCGTCGTCTCGTTAGGATTCGCAGCCATCGCTCACGCCCAGCCCGATCAATCCGCTACCCTCGGTGCTTCCTATCGTTTCTCCGCAAGTAGCGACGCCGAATACGGCGGGGCCAAACACGGGGAAATCGAAACCAACAGCATCGGCTTCAGCACGGAAAGCAGCCGCGCACTTTTCCGAAACGCTCAGCCTAAAGATCGGCCTTAGCTACCAAGAAATCTCCATCGATTCGACCAACGCCCTGCCCGTGCCTGACGCGCTCCGCTCCGCGAAGATCGAGTTGGGGGCCACTGGGAGTTTCTCTCCCGAATGGTCGGCCACGGTAACCGTGCGGCCAGGAATCTACAGCGACGGCGTATCCTTCGATAGCGATGGCTTCAACATTCCCGCGATGCTCATAGCACGTTGGCAGCTTCACCGGGGTCTCACGCTTTTCGGGGGTGCGCTCTACGATTCTTTCTCGGACGATGAAATCGTGCCGTTCTTTGGACTTCGCTGGCAAGCCAGCCCACGTGCGGTTTTGATGTTCGGCGCTCCGCGCACCGAAGTTTCATACGAGCTGCGCGAAGGCCATAAACTTTTTGCGGGCGTTTCTTTTCAAGGCGGAAATTACCATGTCGACGACCCCGCGCTCACACCGCCCGTCGGGTATCCGAGTCTGCGCGACACAGAAGTCGACTACCGCGAAATCTATATCGGAGGAGGCTACGCCTGGCCGTTGACGAAAACCCTCTCGGCAGAAATCGAAGCCGGTTGGATGGCCGATCGCCGTTTCGATTTCAACGACCGAGGCCTAGTCGTGAAAACCGACGGCGCGCCTACCGCCCGCTTCTCCTTAAGCGCCCGCTTTTGATCCTCGCTAAACCGCCTTCAGCCCGACCTCGTTATTGCTCGCGCGCGGCAAAACCCCAGCGACGCTTGCCGCTTCGGTGAGCGCCCATTCTTTCGCATGTCATCTGTGACTTACGTCTTTGGTTTTGCCTTCGTTGTGCGTCTTTCTCTGTCCGCATTTTTCGGTCGACGGAAATGCCGCCAAAGGCCGGCGATTTTTCTCCACTCAATGCGCCGCCTGGTACGTTCCAAATTCACCGATGAGCCCCGTCTCGATCCACCTCACGCATTGCGCAACTGCCTGACGACTCGCGGCCTGAGCCAAGATTCGTTTTATGTCATGGAACCCGGCCAGAGCCTCACCCTCTCAAATCGCCTCAATCTCTTCACGCCATAAGCCTCAGCTCCCCCGCGATAACGCGCCGTTGCCATGACCCCTCCTTCCTTGAGACAGCAGTACTGCGTTCATTTAAAAAATTGCTACAAACCTGCCAGGGCTTTTCGTTAGGCCCCTAACGATTCTCGCACCTGGCCGGTTGCCGACTCATCCGATCCACGCGACGCGGGTGATCGCGTCCTTTTTCTGACTACCAAAACCACATGTTCCGCTCGCTGGACCGCGATGCTCAGCCTCACCGCCGTGCTGACCGCCACCGCACGAACAGAGGAACGCAACGTGTGGCCAATCTGGGTTGGTCAGACTAACGAAATCTCGCCTTCCTCTTCCACCATCCCAAGCGGCGCGATCGAGTCGTGGACCGGCGCCGGCCCTTTTCTCTTCGGACAGCCAGTCGTCCCTCCGCCAGTCGCATCCAGCCGTACGGACCGCGCCGTCCGTGTCGGCGGCTTTCGTCCCTTTTACGTCCAGAAAACCGACGTCGATGGACGCGTGACCGACGCTTATGTGCTGCCTCCGCTTTTCCAATACAACGCCTCTGCTTTCGGGAGCCGCTGGCAAATCTTCGCTCTGATCAATCGCGAGTCTCCCGGCGAAACCCACGTCAGCGGTCCCGGCTCGAGCGAGCGTCGCAGCTTTGAAGTCTGGCCGTTTTATCTCTCGCGCCAGACCGGATCGCCCGAAACTTCCTACCGCGCGCTATTCCCGATCTACGGCACCGTCACTTCTCGGTTCGGACTCGATCGCTGGAAGTGGGCTTTATTTCCGCTCTATGGTCGCTTCGAGAAAAACGGCGTCACCACCACAACGGCTCCTTGGCCCTTCATCAAAGTCATGCGCGGTGAAGGCAACTCCGGCTTCGAACTGTGGCCTCTTTTCGGTCGCCGCGAAAAGGCCGGCGAGTACCGCGAGCGATTCTACCTCTGGCCGTTTGGCTATAAGAACGAGAAAAACCTCTCCGAGCCACAGCCCGATGTTCGCATCGGCGTGCTGCCTTTCTACGCCAGCACCATCGATCGAGACTCCGCCAGCAAGACTTACCTGTGGCCGTTTTTCGGCTGGTTCGATCGCACCGCGCCTATCCGCTATCATGAGTCCCGCTATTTCTGGCCGCTCTTCGTTCAAGGCCGCGGCGAAGCACGCTACGTCAATCGATGGGCACCTTTCTATACCTTCTCGGTAAGTAAAGGCGTCGAAAAAACCTGGATACTCTGGCCGCTCTGGCGACGGCGCGTCTCGGACGAGGGCGCGCTCATTCAGACGAAAAACCAGTTCCTCTACTTCGTCTACAACGCCACCGAGCAGCGCAGCGCGACCGATCCCTCCGCCGCTCCCGCCTACAAGCGGCACGTCTGGCCGCTTTTCACCACGTGGGACAACGGCGCCGGCCGTCGGCAGATCCAGGCGCTCAGCCCGCTGGAAGTTTTCTTCCCGTACAACGAAACGATCCGCACGGTCTACAACCCGCTTTTCGCGCTCTATCGTTACGACCGCTCTGCGGAAAAATCCCGCCACTCGCTCCTCTGGAATTTCATCACCTGGCGCCGTGAACCACAAACGCGCGAGTTCCGCCTCGGCCCGCTTCTGGGAATCGAAAAACGCCCGGAGCAAAAGCGTGTCGTCGTGCTCGCCGGCGTGCTCGGCTTCGACCGCACTACCGGCCGCGGCTGGCGCCCGTTCCTCTTTAAATTCAAAAGTCGCCCCACGCCCGTGACACCACCTCGCGTCCCGCCGACGCGCCCCCCCGCCCCCGACCCTTCCGCTGCTCGCAACCCGCTGCCCGCTCCGTCCAGCAGCGCCGCTCACCCATGAAGAAAATCAACACCCTGCTCGACGCCTTCGGCAGCGCGCTGCTCCTCACCGGACGCGCGTTTGCCTCGTTGCCCAGCGCCCCGCGCATCCTGAAGCGCGTCGTCGAGCAGGCCTTCCTCGGCGGCTACGCTTCGCTCGGCATCGTCACGATCCTCAGTTTTTTCATCGGCGCCGTGCTCGCACTTCAGGCCGGCCTCACGCTAAAAGATTTCGGCGCGAAACAACTCATCGGCACGCTCGTCGGCGAATCCCTCGTGCGCGAACTCGGTCCTGTGATGGTCGCCATTCTCCTCGCGGGCCGCGTCGGTTCCGCGATCACCGCGGAACTGGCGTCGATGAAGGTCTATCAAGAGGTCGATGCGCTCGTGACCATGAATATCCCGCCCGAGCGTTTCCTCGTTCTTCCCCGTCTGATCGCCGTGCTGCTCTACATGCCGATGCTTACGATGATTGGCGTCGTCATCGGCTGGTTCGGCGGCGCGGTCGTCTGCAAATACGTCGGCGCCATCGGCGTCGATCCCTCGCAATATTTCCAAAGTCTGCGCGCCTACATGACGGTCAGCAAGGTCATGGACGGTCTGATCAAAGCGGAGATTTTCGGCTTTGTGATTATCCTCATCGCTTGCAACACCGGCCTCCGCACCACCGGCGGCCCGCGTGAGATCGGCCACGCCGTCACACGCTCCGTCGTGTTCTCCCTCGTGGCTATTCTCGTGCTCGACTACTTCATCACCAAAGCCCTCGCCTGATGAAAAAAGCCATCCTCAAAGAACGCAGCAGCCACAACATTGGCGCATCCCGCCCGCCCGTGGGCGTCGAGGTCTCCGGCCTCTCGAAAAACTTCGGCACGCAGCGCGTGCTCAAAGACATCAGCCTGACCGTCAAGCCCGGCGAGATCTTCACCATCATGGGCCCCAGCGGCTCCGGCAAAAGCGTCTTGCTCCGCCAGATCGCCGGTCTCGACCAGCCCACTCGCGGCACCGTGCGTATCGAGGGACTGGATCCTACCGACCCCGACACGCGCGACCGTTTCGCCCTCGCCTTGGTTTTTCAGGCCGGCGCTCTTTTTAACTCCATTTCCGTCTACGATAACCTCGCGCTCTATCCGCTCGAACATCGGCTTTGCCCCAAGAACGAAATTCGCGACCGCGTCATGCGCGCGTTGAAAATTCTCTCCTTGGAAAACGCCGTGAAGAAATTCCCCTCGGAGCTTTCCGGCGGCATGAAGAAACGCGTCGCCATCGCTCGCGCGCTCGTGATGGAGCCTCAGCTTCTTCTCTACGACGAACCCACATCCGAGCTCGATCCCATCATGTCCGCGACGATCACCGAGATCATCGCGACCCTGAAAACCGAGTTTAACGTCACCAGCATCGTGGTGTCTCACGATCGCGATCTAGCGCTCACCATTTCCGATCGCGTCGCCCTTCTCATGAGAGGCGAACTCAAGGCGCTCTGCACACCCACCGAGCTTCGCAAAGTCGAAGACCCCGCCGTGAAAGACTTTTTGAATCCGACCATCGATCTTAAAAAACCGCGCTACCAGCAATTGGAGGCATCATGAACCAAAACCAAATGACGGCCCGAGTGGGTCTTTTCTTCATCATCGGGCTGGCCCTTATCTGGGTCACTTTCGAAGCGCTGCACAACGGCCGCTTCTCGACCAAGGAGGGCTACACCGTCACCGCCGCCTTCGCTTCTCTGAAAGAACTGAAGGCCGGCAACGACGTGCGCATGGCCGGCGTCCAGATCGGTACCGTAGAAAAAACCCGTCTGACTGGCGGACGCGCCGAAGCGGTCTTGCGCATCTCCGGCGATGTGAAAATCGCCCAAGACTCCACCGCGACAATCGCGATGGCCGGCCTCCTCGGCTCGAATTACGTGTCGCTCGATCTCGGAAATCCCGATGCCGGCGCGGTCTCGCCAGGCGGCGCGCTGCGCACCAAAGACGCCGCCGACCTTAATCAGATCATGAACGATCTCGGTAATCTCGGTCAGGAAATCAAGAGCACCCTCGGCCAAATCAGCGGCTCGATGGGCTCCGGCGCCGAGGGCGGCGGCGGTCTTTTCCAAAAGCTCGACCGCCTCGTCACCGAAAACTCCGCCAAGATCACCGCCACCACGACCAACCTCGAACAAATCACGAACCAGATCCGTTCGGGCCAGGGCACCGTCGGCAAACTCATCTACGATCAAGCCGCTTACGACCAGCTCCTCTCCGCCGTCACCGAGATCAAAGGCGCCGCGACCGACACACGCGCCTTCATGAGCGAAACCCAAGGCATCATCGCCCAAGTCAAAAGCGGCCAGGGCACGCTTGGCGTCCTCCTCTACGATCAAGCGTCCGCCGAAAATCTCCGCGTGACCGTGAAAAACATCCGTGAGGTCTCCGACAAACTCAACGACCCCAAGAGCACCTTCGGCCAGCTCATCACGAACGACAATCTTGTGAAAGACGTCCAAGGCACGCTCCGCAAAGTCGACCGTGCGATGGATGGCCTCGGCGATCAAGGGCCTATCACAGCCGTCGGTGCCGCCGCCGGCGCGCTTTTCTAAAGCGTCTCTGACGCAACGCTCCGTTCGTCAGATTACTCTTCAGCTACTGCTTCATAATAGAAGGCGCGCAGGTCATGCGCGCAGTTATGAGGATCGGCCGCCCAGACCCTGCGCGCTTCGAACCGCTGTTATTTTTTATCGGCCGCGCCGATCCGCCGGCGTCGCCTCCGTGCCATCATGCGACTGGCAGGCATGAACCGTGAGTAACCTATCCAGCGGCCCGGTTTCCTAGTTCCATTTCGTAACGAAGGCCTGGCCGAACAACCTCGCGCAACAGATCGCCGTCCACCAAACGGCAAAATTGCACGAGAACCCGCGCGGGCGGGAGGTATCTCGCGTAGCGAAGCGACGTGGTGAGGCGCGCGCACGGGGTTTAACTAGGGGAAATTCGCATCGGCTCGGAGTCGACAATTTGTCAGCGGCTGTCGTTTGCTAACGGCGTCCATGCACCGACGCCCCTCCTTCTTTCACCAGGTTATTTCCTTCGGTTTACTGGCCATCGGCACGAGCCCGGTTTGCGCCGCTTCCCTTACCACATCGCTCACGGCCGAAGAGCGGCGAAACCTACAGCGGGAAACGCTAGTGTTGATGGACCTGCTTCAAGGCTACCACTATTCGCACCGCCCTTTTCACGAGGTAAACGCCGGGGAGCTGCTGGAGCGTTACTTCAGTGCACTGGATCCTGAGCGACGCTTTTTTCTTCATGGCGATACCGAGTTCCTGCGTCGGCGTTTCGAGCGAAACTTAAAAACCGTTTATCTTTTTAAGGGCGATCTCCACCCAGCGTTCGAAATCTACGATCTCTTCGCGAAGCGTCTGCTCGAACGCTGCGCGTGGATCGACACGAGGCTCGGCCGCTCCTTCCCCTTCGAGCGGGACGATACGTTCCATCCCGATCGCGATCAACAACCTCGCCCGGCCGACGCCAAAGCCGCGGACACGCTTTGGGAACAGGCTCTGCAAAACGAACTGATCGGCGAACGCCTACGCGGACGCGATCTCGACGCGGCAATCAGCGAAGTGCGCCGCCGTTACGCCGAACGGCGCAAACGCGTCGAAGCCGCCGATCCTCTCCGTGTGCGGGAGTTTTTTCTCAATGCCTTGATGGGACTCTTCGATCCGCACTGCGGATATTTCTCCAAAGAAACCGCCGACCTGGTCAGCGGCGACATCACCGGCGCAGTCACCGGGATCGGCGTGGACCTGCGGCTGTCGGATGGTCGTTTCCTCGTGAAAAGTCTTCACCCGGGCGGTCCCGCCGAACGCGCGGGCGGTATCCATCCCGGCTACGAATTTATCGCCTTCGCGGAAACCGGAGCGGAAACGAAGCCTCTCACCCATCAAAGGCTCCGCGAAGTCGTCGAGCTGATTCGCGGGGAGCCGGGCACCAAACTCGTCCTCACCATCCGCGCGGCTAACGGAGGTGAAGCCCGCACCGTCGAACTCGAACGCAGCCGCATGGAAATCGCCGACAACCACGCATCCGGACTTCTCTACCGCGTGCCCGGTGAAGAGGGCCCGTGCGCCATCGGTGTCGTCAAGCTGCCTGCGTTTTACGGGGAAAAAATCGACGAGACCACCACGGCGAGCATGACGAAGGACGTGGCGGAGCTGCTCGCCAAATTGAAGGATCGCGGTGCCGAAGCCGTGATCGTCGATGTGCGCGACAACGGCGGCGGTCTGATCAACGAAGCCGTGGGGCTCTCCGGACTTTTCATCGAAAAAGGTCCCGCGCTGCTTACTCGCGGCAAAAGCGGCAAGCCCACGATACTTCGTGACGACGATCCCTCCGTGGCCTTCGCCGGACCTCTCGTCGTCCTCACCTCGCGACACAGCGCCTCAGCCAGCGAAGGTTTCGCCGGCGCGATGCAGGCTTACCAACGCGCGCTCGTGGTCGGCGAGACCTCTACCTTTGGCAAAGGGACGATGCAGTGGTTTGTAGAGCTCGGGAAAACGTTCACGTCCGCTCCCGAGTCCATAAAGGCGCAATGGGGCGTAGCGCGCGTGACACGGGAGTTTTTCTACTCCCCCGACGGCAGCTCTCCGCAGTCCGACGGTGTGCTTTCCGACGTGGCCTTGCCGGTCTTCGTCCCGCCCCGCGACCGGCGTGAAAAGGAACTCCCGTATGCGCTCCCGGCCACGAAAATCCCCGCGCCAGAGCCCCTCGATACCGCCAGTCCGCTCGTTGCGCGTATGACACCTGAGCTGCGGGCGTATTTGAAAAGCGCGGCGGAAAAGCGAATCGAGACTTTGCCGGAGTTCGTGCTCGAGGCGCGGGCCGACACACTGCGCGGCGAACTGTGGAAAACAGGCCCCATCTCGCTCAAACTCTCCGCGCGGCAGACTGAGTACGACGACATCCACCGGCGGCGTCTGGCGCTGCGTCAGGAACGACGCACCTTAGATGCCGACATCGCTTTCCCCTCGGAACGGATCGAACTCGATATCGTCGCCAAAAATCAGCGCGATCATCAGGCCACGCTCGCCGCCCGTCGCACACCGCAGGGCGCTACTCTCGCAAACCGGCTGGACCACGACACGTTTTACTACCGCGCCTGCGAGACCGCCGAGCTGCGCGCAGTGCCGCTGGAAAAAATCGATTGGGACGTCGCCCTGAGCCACGCAAGCGCACTGACGGAAATCTGGACGCGCGCCTCCGGACAACCCACGGAGGAACCCGTCGTTCGTGCAGCGCTCATCGCGCTCAAACTGCGCGATCCCGACGCACCCACGCCGACTCCTGCATTCGCACTTTTCCGCCAACACCTCGGCGGTGCGCTCAACGACGCGGATCTGAATGCCTCGATCGGCGCACTGCTCAAGACCGTCGCCGAGTTCGATGTCGATGTGCTGCTCGACCAGCGTCCACTCGACGTTCACCTCCGCGAGAGCGTGCGGCTCGCCGCCGACTGGGTGCACTGGCGACGCACACATGCGCCCACCGCACCCGCGGCCCTGCCCGGCAACGCAGCAGCGGTCGCCGGCGCTCCCGCGGCTTCCACGCGCTAACAATCCCTCCACATTCCGCTTACCTATGTCGCTTCGCACTCACATATTCCTTCTGTTTCTGGCATCCGCGTTTTCCCTACACGCCAATCCCCCCGAGACGGCGCCGGTCTTGGAGACCGACGAAGACGACATCGAAGCCGTCGCGGCGGCGAAGCCGACCGTAGACCCTTCCCTCAAACCCTACTGGGATGCGCTAAAACTTTTCCGCTCCCAACAGACTCCCGATCTCTCGCGCGGTCGCGAACTGCTCATACAGGCGGCGGATGCGGAGAATCCGCACGCGGAAAACTATCTCGGCATTTGCCTGCAAAACGCTCTGCACGGATTCGCGATCGATCGCCGCAAAGCGGTAACCTGGTTCATGCTCTCCGCGCAACGCGGCAACGCCTTCGCGAAGGTGAATCTCGGCCTGTGTTATTTTAGCGGCACCGGCGTGCGAAAGGATCTGACGAAAGCTCGCGAATGCCTTGAAGCGGCAGTGGCCGAAAACGCCGACTTCTCCACGCCGCGTCCGCCGGAGGACTTTTTCGCCGACGCCTTTGCGCCCGACAGCAAATCCATCGATGCCGACACGACGCTGTCCGGCAATCTCCCCATCGAGATGGCCGATCGCTACCGCGCGAGGGCTCACGCGGCGCTCGGAGATATTTTCAAAAAAGAAAAACAGCCGGCGAAGTCGCAAGAACACTACGTGAAGGCATCGCATGCGGGAGAAGGCGGACGCGCAGGCATCCGCGACGCGGCGATGAAGGCCGCGATGAACTATGCCTTCGGCCAAGGCGTGCCGCGCGATCTGACCAAGGCGAACGAGCTGCTAGAGCAGGGCAAAAAATTGAGCCGACAGGAAATGGCCTCTTACGCGCACGGCTTGGTGGAGAAGAAGCTGCTCGACGATTTCGCCCAAGCGGACGTCGCAGAGGACATCGCCGATAAAACCGACGAACTCTATCAGCAGATCCAACTCAGCATCGGCGGCAGCTTCGCCGATCCTAAATCGAAGACCTATAATCCGCAGGAAGCGGCGCGTTGGTTCGAGATCGCCGCCGAGAGCGGCCAAGCCTGGGCGATGCTTTCCCTCGCGGAACTGTACCAAGGAAAAAGCCTCGGCGCGCCTGATCCGGCAAAAGCCTTCACGTGGTTCAAGGAAGCCGCCGAACGCGGCAAACACATCCTCGGCTGGGCCAATCTCGCGATTTGCTATCAACATGGTTTCGGCACCGAAAAGGACGCCGCCAAAGCCGCAGAGATTTTCAAGAAACACCGCGAAACGAGTATCGTGTGCTATCTCGGCACGATCGACCAGTGCCCGGCTACGACGCTGACTTTCCAGCAGGAACTTGCCCTGAATAAAACCTGGGCGACGAAAAACAAAGACGCCCATGCCTGCTTCATCTATGGCATGCGCCATCTCTACGGCTGGGGTGTGAAGGTCGACCTGGACGACGCGGCGCTCTGGTTGAGGCGCGCGGCGAAAACCAACTCTGGGCCGGCGTGGCGTGAGCTCGGAAACATGTACATCGTCTATGGAGCGTGGATGGATTCGGGACTCGCCAAACTCGACCAACGAAAAAAAGCGTTCGAGTGCTTCGATAAAGCCGCCGCGGCCGGCGATGCCGAAGGCATGGCAAATCTCGCCGACTTGTACGCGCCGCCCACCGGCGGGGTCCGCTACAGCTTCCCTCAAGTGGACGAAAAACGCGCTGAGGCGCTTTACCTTCAAGCGCTGCAGCTCGATCCGGAGAATGGCCGCGCTCACAACAACCTCGCGGTGATATACGGCAACCGCTTCAACAAAGCCTTTCGCAATATGCGTTTCCTAGAAGGCTCCGAATACCGCGAGAAGATGATCGCGCACTATCAGGCCGCGCACAAAGCGAAGATCCCGACCGCCGCCTGGAACCTGGGTAATCTCTACTATGGCGCCGTAATGGGAGAAAAAGATTACCAGACAGCCTACGCTTATTTCGAAACTGCGGCGGGCGATGGGCAGGTTGAAGCCCGCCGCCGCCTCGGCGAGATGCACGAAAAAGGCGAAGGCGTGCCCGTCACGTATCGAGAAGCCGCGTACCATTATCGGCTCGCCGCGCTCGCGGGAGACATCGATTCGCTGGCGCGGTTGTGCGGTTTCTATCTTCAGGGCAAAGGTGTCAGCCAGGATCTCGACCGGGCCTCCATGTGGCTGAAGATGCTCGCTCAGCGGGGCCGGGCGGGTGCGCTCGTCACTTTGGGAGACATCATGATAAACCGCGGCGAACACGCGGAAGCCCTCACGTTTTTCTCCCGAATGCTCACGTACCAATCCCCCTATTTGGAGGGCTGCGCGTACGACCGGCTCAGCCGGCTCTACACGACCGGCAAAGGCGTGAAGGCGAATCCCGCCAAAGCGAAACGCTACCACGAAAAAGCGGTTGGGCTGGGTAACCCCGAAGCGATCTGCACCGATGCAGACCAGCTCATCGCGGAAAAAAAATATGACGCAGCCGTCGCGCTGTTAAAAAAATCGGCCGACACCGGCTCCAGCAACGCGGAGTACAAGCTCAGCACCTTGTACTTTAACGGCCTCGGCGTGCCAACAGACATCGCCACAGCCATCAAGCATTGCCGCAAAGCCGCCGAAGACGGGCATCTGCACGCGCAATTCAGTCTCTCCGTTTTGACGCTCCAAGATGTGCCGGGCGCGCCGGCCTTGGAGGAAGCAATCCGTTACGCCGAGGCCGCGGAAACCGGCGGGGTCAGCAAAGCCGGAACGGTGAGAAAAAAACTCGAAGAGAAACGCGGGCGCGTGATGCCAAGCGCCTCCGAAGATGCGCGCGCACTTTGAGCGCGCGGGACGCGGGCGGCGAAATCAGCCGCCCGCCGGGTAAAGGCACTCGATCTCGATACGCTCGCCGCAGGCGCAAGTGACGATGAGGCGGGTGACTTTGTCGCCTTGCTTCACGCACTCGACCGTCGGGCCGCCGGCCGATTGCGCATGGTCTTTGTGCACTCCGCCGGTGGCTTTCGCGATGAACCCCGGGTTGCTGCCAGCGGGCGCTTGCAGCGAGTCGGAGGTGGCGCGGGAACGGCCGGAGAGAAAAGATTTCATGTGGGGGAAATAAACGAGCTTAGTGACTGCCGGGGAGAGCTGTCGTAGGAGGCGAGGATCCGTTTGCGGCAGACGTCTGATTTTTGGGGGCCGCGCCGACAGGTTTGCCGGCTGCTTCCGCATCCTTCACTTTAGGACGGCCCACGGTGAGGCTGAGCGTGACACGCTGATTGCTTTCAGAGTCGGCTTTTTGATCGGGTAGCGGGCGGGTGGCGGCGTAGCCGGTGACACGATCGATCTGTTTGTCGTCGACGGCGTAGTGCGTGAGCGCGCGGCGGGAGGCGTTGGCGCGGTCAGCGGAAAGTTCCCACGGCGTATACTCGGGCTTTGGCAAATCTAGGCCGGGGCGAGTGTGCCCTTCGATGACGACGTGAAAGCGGTTGCGATCAATCATCCAGGCGAGGCTTTGCATGCAGAAGCGGCCCCACTCGGTGAACTCGGCGGTATTGGGCTGGAAGAGCGGCCGGCGAGCGCGATCGAACAGGTTTACGCGGAGGCCGTCGCTGGTGACTTGGATGTCGATGGGTTTATCGGCGAGGTCTTCGTCGAGCTGCATCATGCGGAAGAAGTCCTTCGCGATGGAGTTTAGGAACTGCAGGTTGACGGCGTTGGAGGAGTCCTCCTTGTCGCCTTCGCCGGAGCCATCGGATTTCGACGCCTTATTGCTGTCAAAAGGCATGACGCCAGCGGAGGCTTCCATCGGCGAGTTGAAGGGATTTTGAAAATACTGCGACGTCGCGATCAGGACTTCCTTATCCTGCGAGCAAATCCACAAGACCATGAAAAGGGCCATCATCGCGGTCACGAAGTCCGCGTAGGCTACTTTCCAGGCTCCTCCTTTTCCGGCCATGTGGTGCGATCAGTTAAAGGTTAAAAAAAGAAAGGTGGGAAAGCCTGGCCGAGGCTTACTTGCCCGGAGCGGGCATGGACTTGAGCGTGGTTTCGAGTTCTTCGGAACCGGGCTGCACGGTGCTGTCGAGCGAGCGGCGGGCGACTTCCACGGCGGTGAGCGGTGCGAGGCCTTTGGCGAAACCAGCGACGGCGGAGAGGATGCAGCGGAAATACTGAGTGTCTCCTTGGTTCATGAAATGGATACGAGCGGCCAGTGGCGCGATGAATCCGTAGGAAATGAAGATACCCAGGAGCGTGCCCGTGAGGGCGGCGGCGACTTTTTCGCCGACAGCCTCAGGACCTTCGGCGATGGCGGACATGGTGTTGATGATACCCAGCACGGCGGCGACGATGCCGATGGCTGGCATCGAGTCGGCGACCATCTGGAGCGTATGGACGGGATGGTCGGCCTCGGCGGATTTAGCGTCGAGTTCGGTGAGCATGAGGGACTCGAGTTGGTCGGGCTTAATCTTGCCGTCGATGACGGGCTTCATGCCATTGAGCAGAAATTGCATCCGCTCGTGGTGGGAGGTGATGCCAGGGTACTTGGCGAAAATGGAACTGCCCTTCGGATTGGTCACATGTTCTTCGAGCGCAATGAGGCCGTTACGACGGCCAACCATGAAAATTTCGTAGAGCATCTTGAGGAGATCGAAATACTCCTTCTTGTCGGCGGATTTGCCGAACATCGCGTGCTTGGTCTTGTGGACGATCTCTTTGAGGATGTGGGCGGGGCTGGCGATGACGACCACGCCGATACCGACGCCGAGAATGACCACGAACTCGGAGACGTGCAGGAGCACGACGGGATTGCCGCCGGCGATCATAAACCCGCCGAGGGTCGATCCTAATACGATTAAGGCTCCGATGATGATGAGCATGGTGTGAGTCTGGGCGTTTCCCCCTAACGGCTCATCGGGTACGGGGCTTTAGGCCCGCTTTGTAAAATGCCTGCGCCAGTGGCGACGCGGCACTTTTTTCCCTCTCCCTGAAAGCCGGGCAATGTGCTGCGCATGTTTCGCAGCAAGGCACGAGCGCTGAGTCGGGGTTAGCGAAGCTTTTCCCAACCGGCGCGGACGCGATGTCCGGCCTTACGGCTGAAAGTGCTCAACGGCTGCGCATGCGGTTAATGTAGGCGCGAAGACTCAGGACGGTCTGGGCGTGGATCTGGCAGATGCGTGATTCGGTGAGGTCGAAAACCGCGGCGATTTCGGCAAGGCGCATGTTTTCGAAGTAGTACATGGCCAAGATCTTCTTTGGAATCTCGGGGAGCTCGGCGATGCGGTCGGCCATGAGCTTCATGAGCTCTTCCTTTTCCATACGATCGCGGACGCAAACATCGGCTTCATCAGCGATGAGCTCGTGGAGGGAGGCACCGTCGGAATCTTCGTTATCAGCGGTCTGGTCGATCGCGATGAAGCACACGGGTTTAGCCTCTTCCATCCACTTGGCGTATTCCTTCGGCGTGAGGCCGAGGTGCTTACGAACTTCTTCTTCGGACGCGGCGCGACCGAGCTTCTGTTCGAGTTCGTTGATGGACTCTTTAAGTTTCTTGGCCTTGGCGCGGGCGCGGCGTGGGCACCAGTCGAGGCGGCGGAGCTCGTCGAGGATCGCACCGCGGATGCGGGTGGTGGCGTAACCGGCGAAAGTGTGGCCCTGCTCGGGGTCGTATTTGCGGACGGCGGCGATCAGGCCGGTGACGCCGACGCTGTAAAGATCATCGACATCGACGTGGGGCGGGAGATTCAACTTGATGCGGTCGACGACGTTGCGAACGAGAGGGAGGTAGCGCTCGATGAGCTCCTTTTCGTCGATCTTCTCGGATTGGGCACCTTGGTAAACGCGCCAGGCAGTGGCGGAAGAAGGCTGGGCGGATTCAGGAGCGTGAGCGACGGCAGCAGAGGAAGCGTTTTTCATAAGAGCAGTGATCAGGGAAGCGATTAAAACGATGAGGTAATGCGAGCTAACCGAGAGCCTTAGCGGCGGACCGTGAGGGTTTTCTCGATGTTGCGGGAGCGGTGAATCATGTAACTGCCCATACTTTTGCAGGCCTGATGCCAAGCGATTCACGTAACCCTTAATCACCTAAACAACACCGGTTTAAAAAAGTTTTTCCCATGAGAAAATCGCGGATCGACGCCCGAGCCGTCGGGAAAAACCACCTGCGGCAAAAATTTCCCTTAAGTAGCCGGAGTCGCTCTTGTTTCCGGTCTGAGGCCGGCAAAGGAGCGGTTTGAGGCGATCAAAAACCAGCCGATCACCTTCATAATGGTCCTATCGGCGATCTCACTGGGGATCTGAAGGGTAAAATGCAGGATTTCTCCACATTCATCCAGGTAAGCAAAGACGCGCGCGGGCCCGTTTCGGCAAAAAGCGCCGCAGTGGGCTATGGGCGCTCCCGACAGCGAAAGCGTCGTCGGATTTGGAGCACTTTCATTAAAACTGTAGCCGTAGCCGCGTCACTTAAGACGCGGAAACACCTCGGTACATCCCTTCCGCGTCTCAAGTGACGCGGCTGCAAAATTCATTAAGCTGCTCTAAAAGGCCGCGGCCGACACGAACTGCGCGATCGGACAAAACGAAAGGCCCGAGGCGACGACGCGGAAAACTCAGCGCGTCTTTACGGCGGCGACGGGCTTCGCGGCGGCGGCGGCTTCGGCCTCAGCGGCGGCGGCGGCGGCTTCGCGCTTTAATTTCACCGTGTGAACGATGGCGTTGATCCAGGTGCCCCAAAACCAACGAAGAAGAAACGCACAGCCTAATGCGCCCAACGCCGCGTCACGCAGCACCAGATCGACCGAGCGGTCGGAAAGCCAGCCAGTCACGGCTACGAGAGAAAATCCAATAAAACCACCGAGAAGGAAAATAGAGCGCATGACGTGTGAGGCTTGAGGAGGAAGACGTGTAAGAGGCGTAAGGACCGAAGCGGGCGCGTGTCTATCAGGCGCCGGGAAGCGTGCGCCGGAGGACGGCGGCGACGGCGTCTTCTTCGAGATCGCCAGTGAGGCTGGAGCCGGTGGCAAGGAATAGTGGGGTTAGTTCTCCATCGAGAAGGAAGTCCCAGAGTTTTCCCCAGTGATCGAGTTCATCGAGATGCGTGAAGACGAGGTGCGTGGCACCGAGATCGCGGCCGGCAGCGTAGCAGCGACGGAGCATGGCGTGATCGTACGCGGCGTTGAGAACCAGAACGCGGCCGGTGAATTTCTCGGTGTCTAGGAAGCGGGCGAGCGGCGTGTTCTCGGCTGGGTTGCGCAAGGACAGGCCGGGGAGATCGGCGTAGAGGAAACACCCTTCGGGCTCGGGCTGGAGCGTGGGCGAAGAGGGAGATTGAGCGTTCGGCGTTGAGGGTTGGGAGGCGGAAGAGTCAGGCGCGTGATATTCGAGGGAAAGGCCGAGCGCTTCGCAGAAAACGGCGAGGCCTTCGGCGGGATTGGGGCGGTCGAATTCGGCTTTCACCACGCGGCCGGTGCGGTTTTTGGTGAACACATCGCGGGCGAGCCATTTGCAAAGCGCGGTCGTGCGACCGACGCCAGGCGTGCCCAGAAAAGCAGTACGCGCAGGCAACGGCCGCGAGGGGCGTTTGGCGGCGGTCTGGCGGAGCGAGCGACCGACATCGGCGAGCGCTTGGTGAAGAGGGCGGTCTTCGTGTCCGGCGAAAGCGGGCGACGCCTGCAGACGTGTGACGAGCGATTCGGAAAATCCAGACTTGCGGAGAAGATCGGGGAGACGCGCACCGGAGGGCGCAGCGATCTTGGCGGATGGACCGCGGCCGAGGGCGGGGAGCGTCGCGGTAAGGACACCGGGAGCGGGCGCGTCGAGGAGCCCGGAAGGCGCGGCGGATTCGTCGGAGCGGAGGGCAAAGGAGGAATCAGCGGTGAGCGGCGAAGCGGTACCGGTGGAGGAACTGTGTCCATCGCGGGATGAGGGCATCCCGCCCACACCCGGAGCTTCGCCGATCTGGGCGACGACTTCGAGTTTCGGTTTGCTGAAAAGCCCAGTCAGACCTTCGCCACCGACCTGGCGGACCGAAAGGACTTTGGCGTGTTCACCGAGTTGTTCACGGATGGCGCGGACGGCTTCCTCCGCCGAACGGACAGTGAACTTGTAGGTGGCGCCGGGTTTGAGATCGGGAGCGGGCATCGGGGTTTTCGATGTGGGATTATCGATTTTCGATTATCGGATTCAAGCAGGGGTCGCAGAGAACACAGAGCGCGGACACAAAGTGCACGGAGGCGCCGGCTCAGGCAGCCATTTTAGTTTCGGCGAGGCGATTGGCGAGGTGCGGCGGCAATTGGACGAAGCCTGCGTTTTCCACTTCGCTCGAAGCAGGCAATTCCTGGAAAGCGAGCACGACAAGGCGCGGAAGCGATGGCTCGAAAAAGCGTTTGAGCGGGAGACGAACCTCGGTCGAGACGACGAGCACGGCGGGGAGACCTTGCTGGACGAGTTCGTTGCAGCGCTGGCCGAGGTCGTTGAGTAAATGGTGGCCGGTGGCGGGATCGAGCGAGAGGCCGACGTCGCTGGCAGTGCGGTGGATTTTGCCGACGAGGATTTGCTCAAGGCGAGGATCGAGGGTGAAGGCTTTGATGGAGCCGGGCTTCGACTCGTACTCGGGAACGAAATACAGGCCGAGGCGGCGGCGGACGAGCTCGCTGAGGTCGTCGGGATTCTTCGTGAGCGCGGCGTAGTCGCCGATACCTTCGAGGACAAGCGGGAGGTTGAGAATCGAGATGTTTTCCCGCAGGAGGTTCTGAAGAACGCGTTGGATGACGCCGAGGTTGACGAGGTCGGGCAGGAGCTCGGCGACGAGCGCGGGGTGCGTTTCTTTGATGTGATCGATGAGCGTCTGGACATCCTGACGGCCGAGCAGCAAGTGCGCGACGGACTTCAGCGTTTCGGAAAGATGCGTGATCATCACCGACGATGGATCGACGACGGTGTAGCCGTTGAGCTCGGCGGTCTTCTTTTCGGCTTCGTCGATCCAGGTGGCTTCGAGGTTGAAGACGGGTTCGCGTGTAGGGACGCCGCGGAGACGGACGCTAGAGCCCGAGACGTTCATGGCCATCCAGCGGCCGGGCAGAACGGAGCCGCGAGCGATGGTTTTGCCACGGAGCATGAAGCGGTAGTCGTTGGCCTCCAGCTCGAGATTATCGCGGACAGAAACGGGCGGCACGATGATGCCTTTCTCGCGGGCGAGGGCTTTGCGAACGCCGGTGACGCGGGAGAGAAGATCCCCGCCCTTGGTGGCGTCGGCGATGGGGAGCAGGCCGTAGCCGATCTCGATCGCGAAGACGTCGAGGTCGATCAGTTTGCGGAGATCGTCGCCACCGGCTTTGACGGACGCAGGGGCGTTGGCCGCGGCTTCCTTGCCCGTGGGCATGGCGCCCTTGGCACCGCCTTTGGCGTCTTTGGCGACAGGGGCGAGGATTTCGAGTTCGGCGGCGGCTTCTTGTTTTTTCAGCGTGTAGGCGAGGTAACCAGCCATGCCGCCGAGGAGAAAGAAGGGGATCATCGGCATGCCGGGCATGAGGCCGAAGGTCGCGAGCATGCCGGCGGTGATGCCAATGGCGCGTGGGTAGCGGACGAGCTGGCGGCCGACTTGTGTGCCGAGATTGGTGTTTTCCGAGGCGCGGGTAACGAGCAAACCGGCGGCGACGGAGACGATCAGCGCGGGGATCTGGGAGACCAGACCGTCACCGATCGAGAGAAGCGTGAACTTCGTGAGCGATTCCTGGAGGGAGAGATCCATCTGGAAAACGCCGATGGCGAAACCGCCGA
>WUUC01110915.1_pt1 | contig 40327 bp, 31 predicted proteins | sample 6278441 | NCBI WGS metagenome assembly WUUC01 (sample SAMN13675441, study PRJNA597444) | soil metagenome | isolation source: soil | place: USA: Washington | collected 2017-10
AATCGCCTCCGTCGAGGTTAGGGACTCGGTCGTTGTCACCGCAGCTACTACAACCTTGCATCAGCGCCTGCGTGAGCAGCAGCGCGGACGCGACCAGAATCCACTGAACGCGGGTCATCATGTTCTACTTTCCCCACCAGTTAAGCGCCGAAGCCGCGGGTCGAAGCGCGCGGATCCGCGCGCGAGCAAAACGGCGGCAGCCCGTCCCCCGGGCGCACGCCGTTTCCCTCGTCGGCACGAGAATGTTAGATCGGACCCCACAGTACAGGTCAACTGTGCAAAACTTCGAGACTACGAAATCTACCCCCCTCGCCGCTTGAGGGTGTGCAAACGTGGGGTCCTATCCGCGCAATACGGTGGCGCGCCCTTGCTGCAAAGCGTCAGCAGGGAATTGAGAGCCCGCAACTCATGCAGGACGGACCTTGGTGAACGATCTCTATGGCGCGGTGGAGGGTGGCGGGACCAAGTTCATCTGCGCAGTCGGAGAAAGTGTCGACCGGGTGCTCGACGAGATCCGCATCGACACGACCGATCCGAACACGACTCTGGATGCCGTGTTGCGCTTCTTCTGGCCGCATCGTCCGCGCCTGCGGGCGCTCGGCGTGAGCTGCTTCGGCCCGCTCGAGCTCGACAAATCCCGCGGCGACGAGGCGTACGGCTCGCTGCTGTCCACACCCAAGCCAGGCTGGTCGGGTTTTCCCCTGCGCGCCACGCTGGCCGCGCTGTCCATTCCCATCGCCATCGACACCGACGTAAACGGGGCGGCTCTCGCCGAGCAGCGCTGGGGCGCGCTGCGCGACGCCGATCCCGCGGTCTACGTGACGGTAGGTACCGGCGTGGGCGTGGGAGTCGTGATAGGGGGCAAGCCCCTGCACGGGTTGATGCACCCCGAGCTCGGCCATCTGCGGATCCACGATGCAGACTTCGCAGGCGTCTGTCCCTTTCATGGGGCGTGCGTGGAAGGTTTGGTGTCGGCGCCGGCGCTGCGCGCCAGAACCGGTCATCCCCCCGAGCAGCTGGCCGATGATCACGTCGTGTGGAAGCGCTCGGCCGAGGTGCTCGGGCAATTGCTGCATGCAATCGTGCTCGCCTACTCCCCGCGGCGCATCGCGCTCGGCGGCGGCGTGATGTCGCGCTCAGGCCTCTTGGCACAGGTGCAGCACGCCCTGATCCACTCGCTCGCGGGCTACGTGCCGCGCGACCTGCTCCGCGAGCCTGCCATCGCCAGCTACCTGGTGCGGCCGGGTTTGGGCGATCGTTCCGGACTGGCCGGTGGGTTCGCGCTCGCAGCGGGGGCGGTCAGCGAAGCTCCGTGCGCCGCAAAACGATGAGCTCGGTGACTGCCGCGAACTGATCGCGCACCTGCGGACCGAGCTCCGCCACGTGCCGCATCTCCCCGGCCAGGCTCGCGACGTCGAGCGATAGACTGACCTTGGCGAGCTCTGGGGCGCCTGCCGTCAGCGCGGCCCCGTAGATTCGGTGCGCCACTCGGCTGACCTCCGCCAGGTCCCCCGACTCGAGCGCGCGCGCGAGATCCGTCGCGTCCTTTTGGCCATCCTCGAGAAACGCCTCCAACAAGCGCTGGAGCAGCGCCTCGTCGCTACCGCAGACTTGACCGAGCACGGCCCAGTCGATAACCGTGGGTCGTGGCCGGCTCACGCGGATGACCACGCTTCGTACCAGGGCCAGAGCTGCTCCTGCGGGAGAGGCTTGGAAATCAGGTATCCCTGCGCCGTATCGCAGCCGAGCTCGCGCAGCAGATCCCAGTCTTCTTGCGTCTCCACGCCTTCTGCGACGCTCTTGAGCTTGAGCTTTCGAGCCAGGTCCAGGCTGCTCTCCAGGATGGTCCGCAGATGGCGCCGCGAGGAGGCGCCGTGGATGAAGGCGCGATCGATCTTGAGCTCCGTGAACGAGATGCGCGACAGCTGCTGCATGGATGAATAGCCAGTCCCGTAGTCGTCGATGGAGAGGCCGAAGCCTTTCAAGCGCAAGCGTGCCAGCGCCTCGAGCATGTGGGCCGCGTTCTTCGACAAGACCGACTCCGTGACCTCGAGCACGATGTGGCCGGGCTCGACGCGGTGCCCGCTGACCGCGGACGCGATGCGCTCGACCACACTGATTTCCGACAGGACATGCACGGAGAAGTTGATGGAAATCGAGAGCTTCCAGGCGCGCTCGCCCCACGATTTCCATTGCGAGATCGATTTGTCGACCATCAGCCAGGTGAGGTCGTGAATCAGCGGCGTGTCCTCGGCCACCGGGATGAAGGCCAGCGGAGGAACCAGCCCGAGCTTGGGGTGCCGCCAGCGAATCAAGGCTTCCATCCCCACGAGCTCCCGTGTGGCCACGCTGACCTTGGGTTGAAAGTACGGAACGAATTGATCCTTGCGCAATCCGTCCGTGATTTCCGGCACGGTCATCATGACGAGCGCCGCGGCCGGCGCCTTCGATTCGCCGGCGGGGCGATACTTGTCGAGCAGGCCCTGCAGCTTGTTGCGGGTCAGCGGCTTCTCCACGGCGCCCAGCACCTGCAGCCCATGGCTGCGGGCCATTTCCTCGACGGTGCTGATCAGCGCCGCGTCCATCGCGCTGGCGATGATGATCGCATTTGCCAGGCGCTCCTCTGCCACGTGGCGAAGCAGCTCGACGCCGTCCATGCCGGGGGTCTGCAGATCGCAGACCAGCACGTGGATCTGGCGAGACCGGGCGAGCTCGAGCGCTGCCTCACCCGTAGCCGCGCTCAGGACTTCGTTGATGCCGCAATCCTTCAGCAGAGCCGTGACGACAGCACGTTGAAAGTCGTGATCTTCCAGGACCAGCACGCGGGTCGGTCTAGGCGAAGGCATCATACTCAATCCGACTATTCTAGATGTACGCCAAGGACCCGAGCAAGACGGCCGTAACATCGACTGGTGGCTTCTTGCGCGCCACTTCTACTCGATAGGGCCTGGCGTGCTGTACGCATCTTCCCGCATGGTGCGCGCGGAGCTCGCGTTGCGCCGAGGTGATCCAGCTTCGCACCCGCCGAGCTGCGCATGCAGGACTTTGGCTCGCTGGACGATTTCCGGGGCGAGTCCCTGCGCCACCAGCCGCTCGTAAGCGACGAACCCGTCCCTGCGCAGCGGCCACTCGGTGGCGAGCTGGTCCAAGCGCTGCACGAAGATTCCGACGGAATCGACGAGCGGCGCATCCGCGCTCTGCGCCGGATTCGAGAACAGCCACGCGTAGACCTCCGGGGAGCTCTCCTTGAGCGCCGCGCTCGCCACCGCGAACCAGCGCTCTTTCCAGGCTTGGAGCTCGGCGCGCAACGCGGCTTGCCTCTCGTGCAGAAGACGCCCGCGACGCCGACGCTGCGCAATGATCCGCAGCCGGGCCACCAGGCCGAGCAGCCGCTGCAGACTTCGTCGCACCGACACCAACGCCATCTCGCTGCTCTCGATGAATGTGGGGTGGCCCAGGGGAGGACGTCGAGGGATTCATCGAGTGTACGCGCGAGCTCCCGAGATCTTCCCGAGCGGCCGTCGAGCTTGCCGCGCTTTGGTCGAAGGCGACCAACGAAATCGAGAAACCGAGATGCTTCCGCCCTCCGCAAGAACACTCGGGACAGCGCCGTGGACGATCCATCACTCGAGCGCGATCGCGAACCGATGCATACCCGGAGGCAACTCGAAGGTGAGGCTGCGTCCGTCGACGGTCACCGGCAGCGGCCGATCGTCGAGCGTCGCTCCTTTCGTCGGGTAGCTTCCCGGCAGCGTGATAACGGCCCGATGCGCGCCGCCACTGCTCTCGCCACTGATCGCCTTTCGGGTGCGCTCGATGGCGACAGGCCCGTCGCTGGTAAGGGTGATGCCTCCCAGGCTCGCTGATGCATCCGCGCCTTGGACGACGGCGAGGCGGATCTCGCCGCTCGTGTACCTGCGAGCGAAGGCGATCTCACCGCGAAGCTGTGCGTCGTCGCGTTCGACACGTGCCTGCGTATCTGGTGAGAAGAGGATATAGTCGGTTCCCTCCTCGTGGGCGATCCGCATGCCTGTGCCGCCGGCCAGTTTGTCGACGCGCGCACGGCGCTGCTCGGCCGCCCTAGGGTGGAGCACCACGAAAAAGTCTTCGGCGCTACCGTCTTTCGCGATGCGCATCCCGAATTGCTCCTCCGCGAAATCTCCCCACAGCGAGATCGTCTGTTTCCAGCCCCAGTGGTCCTGCTCGATGCGCGGCGCGACAGGCGAAACTACGTGCACGTCGAGGTCGACCCCCAGCTGCCCTGGAAAGTGGACCAGGCTCTTTCCGATTTCGACACTCCGAGACAGGCACCAGAGATTCCAGTAGAAGCTCTGTCCCGGTACGGCTTCTCTGGTGAGGTCACGCACAACGACGTAGTTGGCGCCGAGTGCCGCGGGCGACTTGATCAGCAGAATATGCCGGAACGCGCGCTGTCCGCCGCCGCCCGCGGTCTCTCCCTGCGAATAGTCCAGTGTCTTGGGAAGACTGCGGAGCGCCACGAGCTTTCCTACAGTTCCAAAGTGTGCGGGCGAGTCGCGTTTGTCGAAGCTGACGCGGTTGTGATAGAAGCTCTCGGAGCGCAGGAGCGGTTGATAGTAGTTCCCCCAGTCGAGGCAGAGCGGCGCGCCTTTCGCGTAGTACACGAACGAACCCTGATCGTCATCGTAATGGTGGCCGTTGGGTCCGGTGCGATGGACCAGGTAGCTTGCGTTGGAGTCGGTCCACGAGCTTCGCATGACGCTGCCAAAGTCCGGAAAGGCACGGCTGGTCTCCGCGGGTGGAGACGTGGGCAGAGTCGGATCGGTGACCGCCAGCACCATGCCTGTGGCCCGGTTTGCGGTCTCGTAGGGGTGGCCCTGGCGTTCCCAAAAGAACTGCTGACGCGCGCTGTAGGACGGGTCCGTGTGGGTGGTTGCCGCTGCCATCCAGCCGTTGAAGGGCGTGATGGTGCCCGCAAAGCCGTGGCCGACGCTAGGCAGCACCATGGGCGAGAGCGCGCCGGCCTTCTTTTGCGGCGGAAAGCGTCCATCAGGGGGGGTTAATAGGAACCCGAAGTACTCGAGCGTTTCCTTGAATCGAGGATTCACGAATGCGTCGCGCCCAGTGACGTTGCGGAGCGCCTGCGCAAACAGGAACATGCCGTCGAACGAAGATACCTGATAGGCGGGGCTCTCGACCCATGCGCCTCCGGGCGAGACCCAATCCGCGAGTTCCTCGGCCAACTCGGCCTCTGCATCTCGCAGCCAAATATCGCCCTCGGGGTGACCGCGCAGCGCGAGGCCCAGGAGGCCCTTCGGCAGGATGATCGCGCTCGTCATGTTCGGATTGGCCGAGTTCAATCCGCGCGCGACGTTCCAGTAGTCGGGATGAGCTAGCACATGCGCGGCGAACACCAATATCGGCCGCAGGCCGATCTCTTCCTCGGCGGTGAGAAGGCCCGTGCCGGCGATCAGATCGTAGTTCAAGACGAGCCGCGTGATGGTCTCGGAGAACCACGGCCCATAGGCGCCCAGAGCCGGCCGCGCTGGCGCCTTGAGGAACGTGTCGACTACCGTGCCGGCGAGGCCTTTCACGGCTGCAGCCATAAAGCGGCCATATTGCGGATCGGAGGCGCCGAGATAGGCTTTGGGCAGCGCGAATTGGAGCTGGTGAAAGCGGTAGCGGTTGTAGAAAGCATCCGGCCCCTCCCTGTCCAGTGTTGCGGCGAGCCCGCCGCAGTCCTCGATGGCCTGGATCCCGCGCCTCACCTCGGCTTTCACGTCGGGGTCTGTGATGGCCAGCCGGCGGGCGCGCGCCACCAGATCTGGATCGAAGAACAGCCGCGGAGCCGCCGGCCCGCTCTGCGGCGACGCGTAGTCGAAGCCGTAGTCCTTGGTCTCGTCGAGCGGAAACTCACCATACTTGATCAGCTGGTGCCGCAGCTTTGCCTTCGACCCGTCGCTGACTACATGCTCGCTCACGCTGCCAGCCGTCAGCGCCCACTCGCGGTGTAAGGGACGATCCTCAACCCTGCCGGCAGCGAGCTGTACCTTGCCCGCCGCGAGCGGGAACGTTAGATCGAGCCCTCCGCCAGAGCGCGCCGTCACAGGAACTTCCGTACGATTGAAACCCGACGCACCTTCGGGTGACCAACGCGAAGGACGCAGCAAGAGCACGCCGACGAACGGATCGTGCCCCTTGCGATAAAAGCCCGCCCATTCGGCGAGATCCGGAAGCCACCAGAAGCTCCAGGGGCGCATCTTGCAGACGACGTGCTCTCGATCGAAGCGCGCCGCAGTGTCGAAGAGCGTCCAGCGCTCGTGCCCCTCGCCCGAGTTCCACTGGCTATGCCAATATACGTGATCGGCGCCGAGGCCCGCCTGCATCGAGAGGCGTAGCGCCGCCTTGGGCTCGTCCACATCCGAGTGCTCCGCGATCAGCGCAGCATCCTGACGCGCGACCAGCGTCAGCGTGGCCTCGTACGAGCGGCCGTCGCTGAAGGTCAGTTTCTGCTCGATGACTGCGCGCACGGGGCCACGTTCGAGCACACGCGTACTGGCTTCTCGTGCGCGAAGCGTGCTCCCTTCGTTGACCCAGCGCGCGTCGCCCAACCACTTCCCGCCGTTCGTTCGAACCGACTCGAGCGGAGCCGGGAGCGTCGTCAGGTCGGTGAGCTCAGCCAACACCCCCGGCCAGCGCGGCAGGGCGACGGCGATGCGATCGTTGCTCACGACGACGCGCCCGTGCTCCTCGCGGATCGACACAGCGTCCGAAGCCGCCTCGAACCCGGCGCTCGCTGCGTGGCTATCTCGCCGTCCCTGTGCGTGGAGCGAAAGCCGAACGGCGCCCTTGGGCTCAAGAGACAGCAACGTCCAGATCCGGCCCTTGAGTCGGCTCCCGTTACGCACGAGCCCGCTGATCTGGCTGGGCAGCACGGCGCCCTGCGCGTCCAAGAGCACGAACTTCGCCGCGCTCGTCGCAACGTCGAAGTCGAAGTGCACGAGCTCGTCCGAGGCTCGGTGGCCGAGGTGCTCATTAACGGTGAAGATCGCGAGCGAGGCTTGGGTGAGTTCTTTCGGCTCCTCGATCCGAGGCAGCTCGGGCACACAGCCGCTCAAAAGTGCGGCCAGGAGCATCCTCGATCCCAAGCGACACCCGGAAGCTCGAGTCGGCCACGCCATGGGAGCAACGTAGCGCTTGCCGCGCGCGCGCGGGAGCACTTCTTCGGACGAACATGTGCGTGCGAGCCGCCCTGTCCGAGCACCGCGTCGTCCACGCCCGCGGCCGTAGCTGCAGCTCATATTTGGAACCAAGAGCCTTGTACGGTCGAGACCGCCATCCCCGGGCTCTGCGCGCTCGGACCCGTCCTGAATTTGGCAGATCGACAGCTCTCAGGGATCCTCTAGAATCCCCCCCTCATGACTTCTGCGCTTGTGACCGGCGGTGCCGGCTTCGTTGGCTCTCATTTATGTGACAGGCTGTTGCACGAGGGGGTGCGGGTCGTCGCTCTGGACGACCTGTCGACCGGCTCTCGGGACAACATCGCGCACCTGCTTGGCCGCCCAGACTTTCGTTTTGTGCTGCAGGATGTGACCACCCCCTTTGAGGTTCACGCGGATTGGATATTCCACCTCGCGTGCCCCGCCAGCCCGATTCACTACCAGCGCAACCCGATCAAGACCGTGGTCACCAACGTCGTGGGCACGCTCAATGGATTGAGCTTGGCTTCCCGAATTGGCGCGCGCTTTCTTCTGGCGTCCACGAGTGAGGTGTACGGCGATCCGGACGTACATCCGCAGACCGAGGAATATCACGGGAACGTCAATCCAATCGGACCGCGTGCCTGCTACGACGAGGGCAAGCGCTGCGCAGAGACACTGTGCTTCGATTACCATCGCGAAGCGGGCGTAGACATTCGGGTGGCGAGAATCTTCAATACCTATGGCCCCCGAATGGCGGTTAACGATGGAAGGGTCGTCAGCAACTTCGTCGTCCAAGCGCTGCGGGGCGAAGACATCACGCTGTACGGCGACGGCAGTCAAACTCGTAGCTTCTGTTATGTGAGCGACCTGGTAGAAGGCCTTTGGTTGCTGATGAGCTCGAACGTGATCGGACCGATCAACCTGGGAAACCCGGGCGAGTTCACGATCGCCGCGTTGGCAGAGCAGGTGATTGCGCTCACGGGTGCACGCAGCAAGCTGGTGCGGCGTGCCCTGCCCGCCGACGACCCCAAACAGCGCCGGCCCGACATCAGCAAGGCAGCAAGCCAGCTCGGCTACCAGCCCAAGGTGTCTCTTCAGGAGGGGCTGAAGCCCACGCTCGAATATTTCCGCAACCTGGTCCAGGCAGCTGAGCCGCCCGAGCGGGATTGATAAATCTCAAACGACCTGGCAACCAAGACCTTGAGAACTACGCTCTCGAACGGGCAGAGGGCCGACTGCATCACCTCGACTGAGTGGAGGTCACGAAGTGAGTGTCATTTTGGGGGTCAACGCCTATCACGGTGACTCCGCAGCCTGCATCGTCGTCAACGGCAACTTGGTCGCCGCCGCTGAGGAGGAGCGCTTCCGTCGCATCAAACACTGGGCCGGCTTCCCGTCGGAGTCGATTCGCTATTGCTTGAAAGAGGCGCGCGTACGCCTCTCCGACGTCGGCACGCTGGCGATCAATAGCGATTCGCGCCCCGCGCGGCTGCGACGACTTGCCTTCGTGGTGCAGAACCGTCCCAAGCTGTCCTACGTGCTGCGCCAAGTTCGCACCCGGCTCAAGCGCCAGGGCTTAGTCGAGGTGATCGAGCGAGAGTTCCCCGACCAGCGCTTTCAGGGCGCGGTACTGCCGGTGGAGCACCACTTGGCGCATCTGGCATCCGCCTACTATCTATGCCCCTGGGACACAGCGGTCGCGCTCTCCGTGGATGGCATGGGCGACTTCGCCAGCGCGGCCTGGGGGCTCGCGTCGCACAACCGCATCTCGGTCGATCGGCGCGTGCACTTTCCGCACTCTCTCGGCGTGTTCTACGAGACGTTGACACAGTACCTCGGCTTTCCGAACTACGGCGACGAGTACAAGGTCATGGGGCTCGCGCCGTACGGCAAGCCCATTTATGTCGACGCGCTGTCAAAGCTGGTCGAGACTTTTGCCGACGGCACCTTCAAGCTCGGTCTCGACTACTTTCGCCACGCTACCGAGCAGGTCGTATCCACCTGGAATGGCGGCGAGCCGACCAAGTCGGCGCTGATGTACACGCCGGCGCTCGAAGAGCTGCTGGGCCCCGCGCGGCGCAAGGACGAACCGCTCGACCAGAAGCACTGGGATCTCGCGCGCTCGGTTCAGGTCACCTACGAGCAGGCTTTCTTCAACATGCTGCGCGCCGCGCATCGGGCACATTCCGTCGATCACATCGCGCTGTCCGGTGGCTGCGCTTTCAACTCCGTTGCCAACGGCAAGCTCACGCTGGAGACTCCCTTCAAACGCGCGTACGTGCAGTCGGCGGCGGGCGACGCTGGAGGGGCCGTCGGCGCCGCGCTCTATGCGCACTATGAAAAAAGCGCCGACACTTCCCATCCGTATCTGCGCCACGCGTACCTTGGACCGAGCTATACTAACGGCGAGATTGCAACGCTGCTCAGAGAGCGAGAGCAGGCCACGGCCAGCGAGGGGTGCCGCGTCGAGCGCATCGACGACCTCTCGCGGTTGTGTCGACAGACAGCCAGCGCCGTCGCCGACGGCAAAGTCGTCGGCTGGTTCCAGGGGCGCATGGAGTGGGGCCCCAGGGCGCTCGGAAACCGCTCCATTCTGGGCGACCCGCGGCGCGGCGACATGAAGGATATTCTAAACCTTAAGATCAAGCGCCGTGAATCCTTTCGCCCGTTTGCCCCCTCAGTGTTGCGCGAGCACGTGAAGGATTGGTTCGAGCTGGACGACGACGTGCCGTTCATGATGAAAGTGTTCCCAATTCGCGAAGAGAAGCGCGCCCAGATACCTGCCGTTACGCACGTCGATGGCAGCGGCCGGCTACAGACCGTCTACCGCGACACCAATGAGCGCTACTACGCTCTCATCTCCGCGTTCATGGAGCTCACGGGCGTGCCCTTGGTGCTCAATACCTCGTTCAACGAGAACGAACCGGTGGTGTGCAAGCCCGCAGAAGCGCTGGATTGCTTTTTGCGTACCAAGATGGATTTGCTGGTGCTGGGAGATTGGGTGGTCGACCGGCGTCGTGTCGAGGGGTAGCGTCCGAGTTCGTCTCAGCAACCGGCGCGCTTTGGCCGTCCATAGAACGCGAAAAGACTAGGCATCTCGCGTTGGCGCTCGATTGCTCCCGGGAGCTTGTAGACCTGTCCTCGCCACGGTGATAGCTTTCCTGGGTCGCAGCTCGTTCAAGTCACAGCTGCCTGAACTCCCGTCAGGCGTGGTGCCTGGCCCAGAACGTCGCTGCGATGGAGGACCATCATGCGTGCGTCACTTTGCATGCGTTTCATATCCGCGCTGATGGCCATCGCTATGGCAACGCTCGGATCTGCTTGCACAGAAACGGAGTGGCCGCACCGCGACGCTGGCCACCGCGATGCAAGCATCGCGAGCGATAGCTCGACGGATGCACGTGGTGAAGCGCTCGACGCTGGAGACGCAGCGGAGGAAGAGGATGCGGCCGCTGAGAAAGATGCGACGTCGGAGCAAGATGCCGCTCTCGACGCTGCCGAAGCAGACGCGGCACTCGATGCTTCGACCGATTCGGCCGCAGAGCCGGATGCAATATTGGCGGCGGACGCGAGTCTCGATACTCTCGAAGATTCGTCCATCGAGTCAGATGCGTCTCAGGGCGCAGACGCAGCTCGCGACGCCGCACAAGACGCTACTGTCGAGCCCGACGCCGCGGCCAGTGCCTGCGGCGGCCCAGACGACATCCCCTGCGCGACGAACGAGTTCTGCGACTTCGGTAGTGAATGCTTCGCCAACCCCAAACCGCTGGGCGTGTGCGCGCCACGCCCCTCGCAGATCGAATGTGAGGGCGCGCCGTGGAAGCTGGTATGCGGCTGCGATGGCACGACCTACTGGAACGCTTGCGCCGCCCACGCGAAGGGCGTCTCGGTGCAGTACGACCGATATTGCGACTCGGGAACTCCCATATGTGGTGAGTCGGAGTTTTCCTCCTCTCCGAGAATCTACTGCGAAGACTCCAACCAGCTCTGTGTGTGGGGGGACAACTGCTTTCCGGGGATGGTCGTTTACGGCCGCTGCGTGGATCGGCCCAGCTCTTGTCCAGACGTAGACGATCCCGTCTGCACCTGCGGCAGGACCACCTACCGCAACGCATGCGTTGCCTTGTTGGACGGATATGTCAGCAGGCCGGGCGCGTGTGTTGCAGACCCGAATCCAAGACCGTGCCACGACCCATTCTACATCGGCGTTGATCTCGGCTGTTTGCAGGGGCAATACTGCAACACCTCCACGCGCTGCCGCGGGACCGGCAGTAGCCGCCCGGGAGAGGGGATGTGCCAAGACATTCCGTCGACGTGCCCAGCGGAAAGTGCGCCTGTTTGTGGCTGCAACGGTGTGACTTACGTAAACGAATGCGAAGCGCACCGCGCGGCCGCTTCTGTGGCCTCGCAGGGGCCCTGCTGAGTCTCGCGTCACGACAACCGACAAGGCGTGCGCGGTGAGTCTGAGGATGCTTTCCGGGGGCACTCGCGCCCACACACACCATAACCAAATCGGCAACTCGTGATGTCTGAGTGATCGCAGAACCCTCCCGAGAAGCACCCCGTGATGCACGGCTGGCCCTCCTCGAGGGAACCTGCACGAAGCACGGGGACCGTCCGTCGAGCACTCGCGGGGAATGGGCTCGCACACGGTCGGCGCGTTTGGATTGCCCGAGCCGGGCTCGTGGCGTGCGCATTTTTCACATTTTCTCGATCGTTCAGCGTTGGCAACATGCCCATCACATGCGGCACCCCTTTCGTCCCCCGATGGGGATGCAGCAGGGTTGCGAGGGGAAGCGCAACGCTTATCATGCCAGCGCACGCGAGCTCAACCGAGGGTAGGTACGGATGACGCACAAAATCATTCTTTTCGAGCTCAACGAAGTACCGAGTCGCATCTTCGACGAGTTCTGTCGCTGGCATCCCGATTCGGCGCTCGCCAAGAAGCTGAGTCGGTGCTTGCGCTACGACACGTTGACCGAGGACGTCGGCAGCCTCTCCCCGTGGACCACTTGGCCCAGCCTGCACCGCGGCGTGAACAACCAGAAACATCTGCTGTCAGATTTCGGCCAGAGCACGACCGACGTGGACACGATGCATCCACCCATCTGGCGCATTCTTCGAAAGCACGGTGTGTCGACCGGCGTCGGCGGCTCGCTGCACACGTACCCGCTTCCTTCAGAATTCGCGGAGTACGCGTTCTATTTGCCGGACACCTTCGCCGCCGGTTCGGAGTGCTTTCCGCTCGTGTTGGAGTCTTTCCAGGCTTTCAATCTGGAGATGGCTCGTGAGTCGGCCCGCAACGTGAGCAGTCGGGTTCCGTGGGCATCGGCGCTGCGGCTCTTGCGAGATGCGCCCGAGCTAGGCTTCAGACCGAGCACGGCCCTGGATCTCGCCGGACAGCTGCTCGCGGAGCGCCTGACCCCCGAGCGACGCGTGCGCCGGCGAACCTATCAGAGCGTGCTGGCATTCGACGTGTTCATGCAGCAACTCGACCGTACCCGGCCGGCCTTTGCCACCTTCTTCACCAATCACGTGGCTTCGGCCATGCATCGCTACTGGGCCGCCGCATTCCCGAGCGACTACGCGACCATGGAATACAAGCCAGAATGGATCACGACGTACCGGGACGAGATTCGTTTCGCTATGGGCAAGGCCGACGAGTTCCTGGCTCGGGTACTGAGCTTCGCAGATGACAACCCGGAGTATACGGTCTGGATCACCACCAGCATGGGGCAGGCAGCAACCAACGCGCGCCCCGTCGAAACGCAGCTGTACGTCACGGATGGCGTGCGGCTGATGGCTGCGCTCGGGTTCGCCGCTTCCGAATGGGAAGTGCGGCCGGCGATGCTGCCGCAGTTCAATGTCGCGGTGGCGCCCGAGCGCCAGAAAGAGCTGGTCGAGCGGCTGACACGACTGCGCATCGCCGGCATGCCGCTCTCGTACCGGGTGGCGAATGGCTTCGTGAGCCTCGATTTTGGACACGACAACCTCGAACCCGGCGCAACGGCCGAGCTCGACGCGGTGGTGCTCCCCTTCGCAGCCCTCGGTCTCAGCAACGTCGAGATCGAGGACAAATCGGGAACCAGCGCCTACCACATCCCCGAAGGCTGCCTGCTGATCTATGATCCGCGCCGCGAGATGGGCGGGAGCCGCGCGCGAGAGCAGGTTTCCACGCTCGAGATCACACCGACCATCTTGCGCAACTTCGGCGTCGAGCGGCCCAGCTACATGCGCGCTCCGTCCGCGCTGCTCGGCTGAGTTTTGCGTGCCGACCGCGCGACATCTGCTACGTGACGGCCTCGTCTCCTGTGAACTAGGGTATTGAACATGTCGGGGATTTCCAAGCAGCTCGAAGAGGCGATCCGCACGCGTTCGGCGAAGCTGGGTGTAATCGGCATGGGCTACGTCGGCCTGCCGCTGGCGCTGGCCTTTGTGAAGTCGCGCTTCGAAGTCACCGGGTTCGACACCGATCCGGCCAAGGTCGGCGCGCTGAACCAGAGTCGCAGCTACATCCATCACATCTCTTCCGAGAAAATCGCGACCGCGGTGAAGAGTGGCTTGTTGCAAGCGACGGACGACTTCGACCGGCTCAAGGAGCAGGATGCGATTCTGATCTGCGTGCCCACGCCGCTGACGAAGCAGCGGGAGCCCGACATGCGCTACGTGCGCGACACCGCGCACGCCATCGCCAAGCGCTTGCGTCGTGGCCAGTTGATCGTGCTCGAGTCCACCACCTACCCGGGCACCACCGACGAGCTCGTGCGCGATGAGCTGGAGGCGGGCGGCATGAAGCTAGGAGAGGACTTCCTGCTGGCGTTTTCCCCCGAGCGCGAAGACCCTGGCAACGCCAACTTTAACACGACAACGATTCCCAAGCTGGTCGGCGGTGTCGACGAAGCCAGCGGCCGGATCGCGGAACAGCTCTACGCTGCTGCCCTTGCCAAGACAGTGTTGGTGTCGAGCGCGCGCGTCGCTGAGGCTGCCAAGCTCACCGAAAACATCTTCCGCGGCGTCAACATAGCGCTCGTGAACGAGCTCAAGATCGTGTTCGACCGCATGGGCATCGACGTCTGGCAGGTGCTCGACGCCGCCGAGACCAAGCCGTTTGGCTTCATGCGCTTCAATCCTGGCCCCGGTTGGGGCGGCCACTGCATTCCGGTCGACCCCTTCTACATGTCGTGGAAAGCGCGTGAGTACGAGGTCACCACGCGGTTCATCGAGCTGGCGGGCGAGATCAACGTTCGCATGCCAGAGTTCGTGGTCGAGAAGCTGCAACGCGCGCTCAACGACCGCGGCAAGCCGGTCAAGGGGTCGCGCATCCTGCTGCTCGGCGTTGCCTACAAAAACGACATCGACGACTGCCGCGAGAGCCCCGCGTTCCCCATCATCGATCACCTGGCGCCGCTTGGCGCCGAGCTGGTGTTTCACGATCCCTATGTGTCGACCTTGCCGCGCACGCGCGCCTGGCCGCACCTCGAAAACCGCCCTTCCGAGCCGCTCAGCGCCGAAAACATCGCCAGGGCCGACGCGGTGCTGATCGTGACGGCGCACAAGAGCATTGACTACGACTTCGTGGCCAAACATGCCCAGCTGATCGTGGACACGCGCGGCGTCTACCGGACGGCGGCGCCCAATCTGGTCAAAGCCTAGAGCCCAGACGTGACCACGCGCGCACCGTCGGCCTTGAGGGTGGCGCACGTCATGTCGAGCATCGCGGAGGAAGCCGCCGGTCCGTCCTACACCGTGCCCGCCTTGTGCGACGCCCTGGCCAAATTGAGCGCACGAACCGAGCTGCACGTCCTGGAAGCAGGGCCGAAGAGTCGCTATGGCGATGCCGCATACGAGCTGCACGTCCATCGCAGGCTGCGACTACTGAAGCCGATCGACGGATCGCCCGCGATGCAAAGGGCGCTGGCGTCGCGGGCCGCGGATTTCGATCTATTCCACAGCCACGGTCTGTGGCGAATGCCCGGGCTGTACGCGGCTAGATCCGCCCTGCGTAGTGGCAAACCGCTCTTGGTCACCCCGCGCGGCATGCTCGAACCGGCGGCGCTGCGTTTCAGCCACAAGCAAAAGCGAGTCTTCTGGCTGCTCGGACAGGGCAGCGCGATCGCGCGTGCGCACTGCCTGCACGCCACCTCCGAAGCAGAGCTGCTGACCTTGCGCAGGCTCGGCCTACGCAACCCGATCGCGGTGGTGGCCAACGGTGTCGAGGTTCCGCCGCAGCGCCGTAGGCCCGGCGCGCAGGACCAGTGCATCCTGCTGTATCTGGGCCGACTTCATCCGATCAAGGGGCTCGGTGGCTTGGTGGACGCATGGTCGAGGCTCGAAAGCCGGTATCCCAAGTGGACCCTGCGCATGGTAGGCCCGAGCGCGGACAGCTATCGCAAGCAACTCGAAGACCAATGCCGGCAGTTGGGCGTTCAGCGCGTGACCTTTGGAGACGCCACGTTCGGACCCGAGAAGCAGCGCGAGTTCGAGGCGGCGCAGCTGTACGTTCTACCTTCTCACTCTGAGAACTTCGGCATGACGGCAGCCGAAGCTCTGGCATGTGGCCTGCCCGTATTGGCCAGCCGTGGAACGCCGTGGGCGGGGCTCCAAACACATGCTTGTGGCAGCTGGGTCGACAACTCCCCCGCATCGCTCGAACAGGCGCTCGACCGGCTGCTCAGTCTTCCCGTCGCCGAGCTTGAAGCCATGGGCGCCCGGGGTCGCGCGTGGATGGAGCGCGACTTCGCGTGGGCCAGCAAAGCCGCGCAAATGCTGGAAGTTTACGCCTGGTTGTTGGACCGGAAGCGCAAGTGCCCCAGCTTCGTCGAAACCGTGAATGGCGGCACCCGTCCCGGCAACAGGACGCTTGGCGCTTGGTGGGCCCCGTGGTAAGCCGCCAACGCCGGTGGGGTTGAGCGAAGGGGCGGCTGGACTTGGAAGCAGCGGCGACTGAGAACGATCAGGGAGTGGGGCGTCAGCTGCGCCACCTTCTCGTTTGGCCAGTGTGCGTCCTCATGATCGCCGTTCACCTCTTCTGGGGCGACGAAGCCTATACACCAGAAGCACTGATTCTGGCGGGCCTAATCGGCTGCGTGGCGCTTGTAGCCATGGCCTATGCCCCACCGCGCGTGCTGCCGGCTACTCCGATCCTGCTCTCGTACTTCTATATTGCGATGGCGCGCCCTACGTTTTCACCGCCATTCATCAAGGGTACCCGTGGCCCGATCTATGTTTCGTCGCGGGGCTTCGAACTGGCTCTGCTCGGGGCCTTCTGTTTCGCCGTGTCACTATTCCTGGCGAGCCGCGCGACGCAAACGTGGGGACAACGCTTGGGAGAGAAATTCGGCCCGCTGCTGGACCCTCCTGAGCCCTACGAGAGTGGCCACACGATGGTGGCGCGCGTGTCGGCGGTGGTGTCGCTGTCAGTCTGGGTATTGGTGAGCTTGCGCCCAAGCCTCGTTCCACCTTCGATCGCGCTGCCAATTGCTCTCTTCTCCTCTGTTGCAATCCCGCTCGGGCTTCTGTTCTGGGATGCTTATCGAACCAGACACCCATTGGCGATCGGCCTCTTCTGGTCGGTCGTGAGTTTCACGGCGCTGCTCGGCATGAGCGGCGGAGTCGTTGGGGCCGCCGTCATGCCGGTCCTGGTTGCCGCGTCCCTACTCTGGGCGGTCAACGGTCGCATCCCCCTCGGACTGGTGCTCGGGTGCGTCCTGATGATAATGGTGTTCAACCCTGCCAAACATCGCTATCGCACGATGACCTGGTACCAGGACCGCGACATTGGACTGGAAGAGCGCATTGAAGGTTGGATCGAGGCGCTTTCGTACACCTATTCCGCACAGACGGAAGCTGCAATCGACGCCAGTGTGGAATCCACGGCCTACCGTACGTCCACGTTACCCTTCGTCGCGCTCATCTTCGAAACCGTACCAAGCCCCATTCCCTTCGCAGGTCCAGCGCGTTGGCTAGAGCTGCCAATGATGTTCATCCCGCGAGTGCTTTGGCCCGGCAAACCCAGCCACACCGACGTCTTCAACAACGATTTCACACTGACGTTCGGCCTTCAGACTACGCGCGGTGTAGAGACGACGACGTTGAATCTACCTTCCGTAGGAGATGGATTCTGGCGCTTGGGTTGGGTCGGCGTATTCCTGGAAGGATTGATATTGGGGACGGTGCTCGGGGTATTTCAGGGTGCAACCCTCAGACGTTCGCGCGCGCTGCTCATTTTTGCAGTCGGTTTCGTCGTCTCGACTCAAGCAGACAAGCACGTGTTTCACATTCTTGCCTCGCTTCCGCAATACGTGTTTGCGACGGGAACCATCCTGCTCTCCGTCCGCATGGCGACAGTGTGGGTTTCGGCTCAGTCAGCAACGTTAGCTTCTCGCGCAAAGCATGGCGCAGCCCCCGCTCCATGAGCTTCGGACACTACACGAAGGACCACGGACAAGGATGAACCTAGAGAACAAACGCGTGATCGTGACCGGAGGTGCTGGTTTCCTCGGGTCTCATCTCGTGGCTAAACTGGAACGGCTCCGGTGCACCGCGATCCACGTGCCTCGCACGGCCGCGTACGACCTCGTAAGACCCGACGATGTGCGCAAGCTCTACAAAGACGCGCAGCCAGATGTCGTGTTTCACCTGGCGGCACGCGTTGGTGGCATCGGGGCGAATGAGAAGAACCCCGGGAGCTACTTTCACGACAACATGATGATGGGTATGAACGTTCTTGAACAGGGTCGACGCGCGGGCGTCGCAAAAATCGTGATGACAGGAACCATCTGCTCGTATCCGAAGTTCGCGCCGATCCCATTTCGCGAGGATGACCTTTGGAACGGCTATCCGGAAGAGACGAATGCCCCGTACGGAGTGGCCAAGAAGGCCTTGCTCGTGATGGCCGAGGCCTACAGACGCCAATACGGGGTCGACGCGATCTGCCTGCTACCTGTGAATCTGTACGGCCCGAGGGACAACTTCGATCTCGATACGAGTCACGTAATTCCAGCCATGATTCGCAAGTTCCTTGATGCCAACGCGCGCAAGGAAAGCGAGGTCGTGCTTTGGGGCGATGGTAGCCCCACGCGTGAATTTCTCTACGTGGATGACTGTGCGGACGCCCTGCTCTTGGCCGCCCAACACTGCAATGACAGCGAACCAGTGAACGTGGGAGCGGGCCGAGAGATCAGCATCAAGGCATTGGCGGAGCTGATCGCAAAACTGACCGGGTTCGAGGGACGAGTGGTGTGGGACGTCTCCCGACCGAACGGACAGCCGAGGCGCATGCTCGATACCACGCGAGCCAGAGAGCGCTTCGGCTTTGAGGCCTCGACAGCGCTTGAGCTGGGCCTCGAACACACGATCGCTTGGTACCGAACCCACGCCCGACACCGCGAGCTCGAAACATGACGAAGTGTGCCCTAATCACAGGAATCACAGGCCAAGATGGCAGCTACTTGGCAGAGCTTCTGCTCGCCAAGGGCTATCAGGTACATGGAGTCATTCGCCGCTCCTCCAGCTTCAATACAGCTCGCATCGATCATCTTTATCGGGACGCACACGATCCAGCAGCTCGTCTTTTTCTCCACCACGGTGACCTAGGCGATGGCTCGGCGCTTTCGGCGCTCCTGCGCAGAGTTCAGCCTGATGAGATCTACAACTTGGGGGCGCAAAGCCATGTACGCGTCAGCTTCGACGTGCCGGAGTACACGGGAGACATCACTGGTCTCGGTGCGGTGCGCATCCTCGAAGCCATCCGCGATGCAGGCATTGCACCTCGCTTCTACCAGGCGTCCTCCTCCGAGCTCTATGGCAAAGTTGTCGAAACGCCCCAATCCGAGACAACACCGTTTCATCCTCGGAGCCCCTACGCCGCCGCCAAAGCTTACGCATTTTACATCACGCTCAACTATCGCGAGGCATACGGAATGTTCGCGGTGAACGGGATTCTGTTCAACCATGAGAGCCCACGTCGGGGCGAGACCTTCGTGACGCGCAAGATCACCCGCGCCCTCGGCCGCATCAGACATGGCCTTCAAGACAAGCTGTATCTGGGCAATGTGGACGCAAAACGCGACTGGGGATTCGCTGGCGACTACGTAGACGCCATGTGGAGAATGTTGCAGGTCGAGACTCCGGAGGACTACGTCGTGGCGATGGGCGAGACACATACTGTCCGGGAGTTTCTGGAGCTAGCTGCTCGTCACGCGGAGGTCGACTTGGATGGTCGTGTAGCAATTGATCCCAAGTACTTCCGGCCCGCCGAAGTCGATCTTCTCCTAGGGGACGCGACCAAAGCTCGCACTCAACTCGGCTGGACGCCCAAGGTCGATTTCGCGGCGCTCGTCAAGATGATGGTCGAATCCGACCTCGAGCTCGCTGCGCGTGAAGCGCATGCACTACGCAGCTAAAAGGAAAAGTAGCCAGCCAGGGTCCTGGGCGGCGTGCCTGCTGGGAACCTTCGCGGTGTTGGCTCCCCAGCTTCTGGGTGGCGCGACTGAAAGCAGCGAGCTGGCCATCATTGCAGGAGGAGCTGCGGTCGCGCTGTGCTGCGCGTGGGCATTTCGAAGCTCCACTATGCTCGGCTCCACGCCGCTGGCGGCCGTTGCCATGCTGGGAGCGGCCGTTTGGACCTTGATCCAGGCGCTCCCGGTGCCCTGTGCATGGACGGAATGGGCCCAACCAGAGCGGACCACTATCAAAGCCCAGCTGCTTGAGCTCGGGGTGCTCGAATCGCCGAGCTGCACGCTTTCGCTCGCGCCTGGAGCGACGTGGACGGCGCTGAGCCTGGCAGTTACGCTGACGGCGCTCCTCATGAGCGCCACCGCGGCAGCTCGCTCCGGACATCGGCGCATATTGCTAGTCGCCATCGCCTTGAGCTCGGTAGCGATGGCATGCGTCGCTTTGGGGCACGCCGTGGTGGACGCACATTCGGTCTTTGGACTGTACACTCCCCTCCACGCGCGGCCGCAGTTCCTGCTGGCGCCGCTGATGAACGAGAACCATCTCGCCGGACTTCTCGCGCTCGGCTTTCCCTTGTGCTTGTCCCTGGCGCACACGAGCGAGCGCATGGACGCGCGGGTCGCATGGTGGACCGCGGGTTTCATCACGTTTGCGAGCGGTCTTTTGAGCCTTTCGCGCGGCGGAGCCGGGGCGCTCGTCGCAGGCGGTCTCGCCTACCTGCTGATTGAGCTGCGAAGGCAACGTTCAGGCGCGAGCATGCGCGCGACCATTGCAGTCGTCATCGCCATGATGGCCTGTATGGCGCTCGGAACTTACTTCGCCGTCGATCTGTTGGCCAAGCAGTTCACACCAGCCGATTCGCCCCTCAACAAAATCCGTGTCGCGCTCAAGCTCGCTGAGTTCGTCCAGCAGCACCCGTGGGCGGGAATTGGGCGTGGCGCCATGGGCGATGTCAGCGCCCGCCTGATCTTGCGAAACCAGCGGCTCCTGTTTGCGGAAAACATCATCGTGCAATGGGTGCTCGAGTGGGGCATTCCAGCCGCGCTGCTGATCGCCGCCGCGTTCGGCGGATCGTTGGTCAAGTTGCGACTCGAGAAGCGCGCGGAACGTGCCCTTGCTTGCGGTTTGCTGGCGCTCGTGGCGCAGAACCTGGTCGATTTCAGCTTGGAGCTTGCTGGCGTGGCGAGCGTCGCTGCGATCGCGCTCGGCGTCTTGGTTGCGTGCGAAGCGCCCGGGCAAGGCAGGATTTGGCCTCTAGAGCGCCTGCGCGCCCGATCTGTCTTGCTGGCTTCGGCAGTTGCGGCTTCGCTGTGTGCTGCCCTAGCTGCGCCGTGGCTTACGAGATGGTCGCGCTCTTCATTGGAGGAGGAAATTTCCGGCAAGATTTCGCAGTTCCAGCCGCCTGATGCTGTGACGCCGCTGATTCGCAAGGGCCTTGCGGGCTATCCGCTCGATTCGATGTTCTTGGTGCTCGGCGCAGCCCTTGCGGTCCGCGACAACGACCCTACGGCGCCTCGCTGGTTGAACATCGCATTCGAGGCTGCCCCTGGATGGGCGGGACCCCATCTGCAGGCGGCGTCTTACCTGGAGCGTAACGGGCGATTTGGGCAGGCCGCCATTGAGTTCGGCCTCGCTGTCGAGCTCTCGCCCAGTCAGAGTGGTGCTGCATGCGCTTTCGTAAAGCGGCATGCATCCGCGGAGCTCGTATGGGCGATTACCCCACCCGGAGCCGCGAACGAGCAACGTCTGCGCGAAGCGATGGCCGACTGCCTCCTCCAAGAGCGCCTGTGGGCTGAAGGCGAAAAGGCCCTGCTCCAACTCTTAGAGCGCTTTCCCTCCTCCGAGTACGCTCATAGACGGCTAGTCATGACCGCCGGCAATCTGGGCCACCCAGACCTCGCGATGAGCCGCGCCTGGGCCATGTTTCAATCGCTACCGAAATCGTCCGCGAGCGTGGCGAACCTCGCCGAAATGCTCACTGTGCAGGGCTCTCCTCAAGAGGCCCTACGTATCATCGACACGTCCAGCAAGACGGTACGCGACAGCCAGGAGGTGCTCCTGGCCGAAGCGACGGCAGCAGCCCGCATGCACGACGAGCGCAGACTTGAGGACGCTCTGAATCGGGTTCTTGCCCGGTTCGGCACGACCACGCGAACCCGAGGCGGCCTGCTCTTGTTCGCAAGCCAGCAGCTGACCACGGTGGGTAACCACCTGGCAGCCTTGACTCGGGCTCGAACTGCCTACGAGTTGCTAGGAGATCCCAGCGCGTTGGAGATCGCCCATCAGGCCGCGCTCCGAGCAGGCTTGCTGTCCGCCGCGTTGCGCACGGCCGCCGAACTGTGCAACGTTGGCTATCGTGGCAAGAGCTTTTGTGGCCAACGGACGCCACGAGAAACCTCCGCGCCGTGAACGTTTGGTACAAGGCCGGCCACCCAATATCTAACCTGTCTCGACGGTACGCATGACCACCTCCGACACGAAGCCATCAATCACCCAATCTGCAGTCGCAGACAAGCCCTTACAGGCCACCAAGGCCGCACTCGCGGATCTCTGGCGCTACAAATGGCTCGTGCCGGCCGTGGCAATCCTGGTGACGGCGGTGGTCGCCTTCTGGACTGTCCGCCAGCCCAAGGTCTACGAAGCCATCACCACGCTCGAGTACGATCCACACCCATCTCAGCCACTCGGCACTTCCGTCAAGGACACCGATACCGAGATCAACCTCTGGGAAGCACACGAGGTTTATCAGACTCAGAACGTGCTCTTGCGGAGCCGCTCGCTCGCCGAGCGCATCGTACGCAAGCTCTCGCTGCACCAGGATCTCGACTTTTTGAACGTGCCCCCCGAAAAGAGAGCATCCTTCCCCGGCATTTCTGTTGAAAGAGCCGCCGAGGGTCTGATGGGCCGCATCGAGGTGTCCCCGATTCGTGACACCCGATTGATTCGGCTGCGGGTGCGCGATGGGAACCCCGAACGCGCGCAGCTGCTTGCGAATACCATCGCTGACACATACATCGAGAAGTCCCTGGAAGATCGCCTCGACACCAGCGGCCGCGCCCTGGAGTGGCTCGGCACGCAGATGCAGAGCCTGAAGCGCGAACTCGAGGTTTCGGAGCGCGCTCTCTACAACTTTCGCGAGGCCAATCACTCGCTCTCAGCCTCCCTGGAGGAGCGGCAGCGCATCATTACTAGCCAGTTGCAGCAGTACAGTGAAGCATTGACCAAGGTTCATACGCAGCGAGTGCAGTCCGGAGCGCGTTTGGCTGTGCTGCGCGAGCTCCTGGCTGCCGCCAACAACGATCCACTCTCGATCCGACCGGAGACCATCGCTCGCGACGGCGTCGTAGTGTCACTGCATGAAGACTACCGAAAGCACGCGGGTGAGCTCGAAAAGCTCGTGGTTACCTACGGGGAATCTCACCCACAGGTACGCGCCACGCGGAGTCTGATCGCCGGCATCCTTCAGCGGATGCAAGCACAAATCGCCGCGCTCGTGGCGGGCGTGGACGCCGAAGTACGCGAACTGGAACGCGCAGAGCGGGGCATCCAAGGAGCCTTGGAGGAAGTCAATCGTCAAGGGCTCGCGCTGAGCCTCCAAGAGATCGAGTACTCGCGTCTTGATCGAGAACGCAAGAACAAGCACGACCTATACAACTTGATCATTCAACGGGCTGCACAGACGGATCTCACCCGTGCGCTGAGAGTCGCCTATGCCCGAGTCGTCGATCAGGCAGTGCGACCGGGCGCCCCGGTCAGTCCACGAGTGCAACTTTCCGTGATCGTCGGCGCTTTGCTGGGGCTGGCGCTCGGCGTCGTGGCAGCTTTCGTGGCCGCTCAACTCGACAACAAAGTGCGCACAACCATGGACGTCGAGACCCGTGGCGTAACGGTCATCGGAGTAATGCCTTCAGTAGGCTCTGCCGCTGCTCTTCAAGGTTCCTACTACGGCCGAAGACGCCGTACGAAGACCCGTATTCCGGACTCCGATCGAGACTTGGTGGTCCATCTGGAGCCTCGGTCGAGCGTGGCCGAATGTTGCCGAACGATCCGTACCAATCTTACCTTTCAGTCTGCCGATCGGCCGCTGCGCACGCTAGCGGTTACCAGCGCACAGCCACAGGACGGCAAGACCACCGTGGCGATTAGCGTGGCTATCACTCTTGCACAAGGTGGCCGCCGAGTACTGATCATCGATACCGATTTGCGCCGGCCGCGCTTACGCAAAGCCTTCAAGCTTCCCACGGGCGTGGGCCTCACCTCGGTACTCGCTGGCGAGGCTGCCTTCGAGGAGGCGCTGCAGGTGACCGACGTCCCGAATCTCACCCTGATGCAGTGCGGTCCCATTCCTCCCAATCCCTCGGAGCTCCTGCACACGCGTCGGTTCGCGGACGTCGTGGAGGAGGCAAAGGAACGCTTCGACATCATCGTGTTCGATACACCGCCCCTAGGTGCGGTCACGGATCCCGTAATCGTCGCAACGCAGACCGACGGAACACTGCTTATTGTTCGCGCGCGGCGCACGACCCGGGGAAATGTCGACGCGGCAGCAAAGCAACTTCGTAGCGTCTCCGCCCGTATCGTCGGCGCTGTGATCAACGACGTCGACATGACATCGAAGTCCTACGGCGATTACTACTCGTACTATCGCGGTTACTACACAGAGGAGGAACCCAAGGAGCCCCCCACGGGCAGCGAAGCCGCCTCGAGGAGCTAAAGGCCGACCCCCCATGCACGTACTCGTTCTTCACCAACACTATTGGCCGGAAATTGCGGCCACCGCACAGATTCTAACGGACCTGTGCGAGGACCTGGCCACCTTCGGTCATGAAGTGACGGTGGTGTGCGGTCAACCGTCCTATCGCGCAATGGGCGGCGCATCCCGGCTACTTAAGAGGGAAGAGCACAGGGGCGTAAAGATCGAGCGGGTGTGGTCCCATGCGCCCAGAAAGCGCGGCATTCCCCAGCGCTTAGTACATTACACCAGCTACTTTGGCAGTTCGCTGACGGCGGCGCTGAAAGCGAAGCGACCCGATGTATGTCTGGTCATGTCGACCCCTCCCCTCCTGCTTGGAGTTTCCGGCGCGCTTCTTCGGGCGCTGCGAGGTATCCCGTTCGTCTATTCCGTTCAGGATTTGTATCCGGATATCGCGATTCACCTTGGTGTTATCAAGGAACGCAGCCCCGTCACTCAAACTGTCAACTTCGTGGCCAGTCACTGCTACCGTCGCGCTGCCGCGCTAGTTACCCTCTCGCCCGGAATGGGCAAGCGTCTGGTGAAAAAAGGACTCCCAGCAGATCGCGTTCACGTGATACCCAATTGGGCAGACACGAGCTCATTGGAGCCTGTGGCGCGAGATAATCCGTTTGCCAGGGAACACGGTCTGGCTGCAGGGTTCGTGGTCCAGTACTCAGGCAATATAGGTCAAAGTCAAGGCCTCGAGCAGGTCGTTGCAGCGGCGGTCGCCTTGAGGGAACTGCCCATCACGTTCCTGTTTGCCGGGGACGGCAATGCGCGACCAAGGTTGGAGCTGCTTGCAAGGGAGTACGCGCTCGAGACTGTACGGTTTTTGCCTCCGCAGCCGCGCGAGCGACTTTCCGAGTTGTTAAGTGCGTGCGACGTGGGCCTCGTGCCCATGAAGCGGGGCGTAGGTGATGATCTCGTGCCTTCCAAGCTGTACGGGATCATGGCGGCGGCTCGCCCAGTGCTGGCCTCGGTCGAACCCCATTCCGAGGTTGCACGTGTTGTGAGCGCACACGATTGCGGATTCATCGCGCCGTCGGAGAACAGCGATGCACTCGCTCAAAGCATTCGCCGCGCCTTCATGGCCAGCGAGCACGAGCGGAACCGGCTCGGACGGAACGGCCGACTCGCTTGCACAGAGCACTATTCCCGCGTGGCGCTGACCCGTCGTTATGAACAGGTCCTGCGGCACGCGATGGGCGACTACTCGGCGGCGGCGGGTAGGTCCGGACGCGTACGAAGTCCTCGCCACGGCCAGGCTCCCCCTGCAGAAGGCACATGGCCGATTTCGCGCTGACCGCTTCCTCAACTTGGTCGCGTGGGCGTCTGCGCACGACGTCTTGCAATAGGCGTGGTCTCACTCATCTCCTGGCCGAGACGCTGAAACGAACCGGGTCATGATCGTCATCGTCGACTACGGAGCGGGCAACGTTGCGTCCATTCGCAACATGCTGCGCAAAGCGGGATTCGACTCCGAGATATCCTCAAGTCGTGAAACTGTGCTGTCCGCGAGCAAGCTCATACTGCCGGGCGTGGGCCACTATGATCATGGCATGCATGAACTGCACTCCCGCGGTTTGGTGGATGCACTCAATGTAAGAGTCAAGAAGGACGGAGTGCCAATCCTGGGCATCTGCCTGGGACTGCAGCTGTTTGCACGACGCAGTGAGGAAGGAGACCTTCCAGGGCTCGGATGGATCGCTGCTGACGTGAAGCGGTTCGACACGAAGCGGCTCGGCGAAGCGCTTCGTGTGCCCCACATGGGCTGGGCCGATATCGACATCGTCAGTTCCCACCCGATCTTTGCGGGCCTACCAAGCATGCCTCGCTATTACTTCGTACACTCCTACCATCTTGCGTGCGAGGCAGAGAGCGATGTAGCCGTTCGGGCCACTCATGGTTACGCGTTCACTGCTGGCGTGGTGCACGAAAATATCTGCGGTGTCCAGTTTCATCCAGAGAAGAGCCATGCTTTTGGACTGAAACTATTGGAGAACTTTGCCCGAGTTCCATGACGATGCGTCGCATACGAATCATCCCTACATTGCTCATGTCTCGAACCCGCGGCGGGCTCGTCAAAGGCAAGAAGTTCAAGCAGCACGTCTACGTCGGCGATCCAATCAACGCCGTGAAAGTCTATAACGACAAATGCGTGGATGAGATTGCCATCTTCGATATCGACGCCACGCGCCACGGCCGGCCTCCCGATTTCGACTGGGTCCAAGAGATCTGCAGCGAAGCCTTTATGCCGCTCGGGTACGGGGGTGGAATATCTCGGATCGAGCACGTGAAAGAGTTGCTTCAACGCGGTGCCGAGAAAGTCACTCTCAACAGCATCACACATGGCTCCTTTCGGCTCGTATCGGAAGCCGCGAAGCTCGCTGGATCACAAAGTGTGGTCGTGTCCATTGACGTGAGAAGGCCTCTTTTTGCTGGCTATAGGGTGTTCACGCACGCCGGCACCCGAGACACAGGCGTGGATCCGGTCGACTTCGCGCGGCGCGCTGAAGAAGCCGGCGCCGGCGAGATACTACTAACCTCCATCGAGCGCGAAGGATCCTTCTCGGGTTATGATGTCGAGCTAGTGAGCCGGGTCGCGAGCGCAGTCGGCATCCCTGTTATCGCGAACGGTGGCGCCGGAACCGTTGACCACTTCGTGGCCGCGGTGCGCGACGGCGGCGCATCTGCGGTGGCAGCGGGCAGTATGTTCTTGTTCCTAGGCAGACATCGCGCTGTGCTCATCAGCTACCCAGCCGTCGCCGAGCTCGAGCGCTTCTTTCAGAGCGTCTCGTAGTCCTATTTGATTGCTTCCACATAAAGAGATTCACCGCGGCGTGCCTCTGTGTCGATCAACAGCCGATCATCGCGTCCTTGCCGATAAGAGGCCCGAGTGATGTTCGAGAATCCCGCTGCTCGCAGCAACTTTGCCATCATCTCGAAGTCGTAGGCGTACTGATGGCCGTAGTTCCGAAAGAGACGATTGACCTCTTCGATCGGAGTCCAGTCTGGCGGCGTAGATTTTAGATAAGGGAAATGCATACTCTTGCCAGAACGAATCTCCACGTACAGCCGCACGCACTGTTCCGCGTCCGGAACTACGATGCGCAAGGTTCCCCCCATTCGCAACATGCGATGGAACTCCTTGAGCTTTTGCGCACACTGCTCGAGCGAAATGTGTTCGAGACAGTGTTCCGTATAGATGCCGCGCAGCGTCTCGCTCTTGAAAGGAAGCGGTCGAGAAAGATCCCAGCAGACGTCCACGCCCGGCCGCCACAGATAGTCCAAATTGACGAAGCCCGGTGTCACATTTGGCCCACAACCGACGTTGAGATACTCTGAGCGACGCGTGCCCGAAGTCCATCGATTGCGGAGAATTCCGCCGATGATGGCCTGCACCTTCGTGTAGCTCGTGAGAGGTCGGTCAGCGCGCAGCCGCTGTAGTAAAGGAAGCCCTACATAGCTCTCGTGTTGTGGGGACTGCTCCATGACCCGTAACCTCCATGACACCGCTGACTGGCCCAGCACAAATGGCGCGGAAGCTAGCACGAATACCGCATTCCCAGCAACCCAGTGGCTGCGAGCCAGGGCCCTAGTGTACGTTGCAACCGTCGAAAAGAGAAACCCCCGCCCGGATTGAACTGGCGCAGCAACGCATGCTAGAACTCCGCAGGGCGAAGCCGAGTCATTACGTCCGGCGCCCCGTTTCTGCGCATTTCAAGAGGACGCAATGGAGGCCGGAGCCACAGTAGGCGCAATGCACCCCGAAACCGTGCCGGACGACCACAGTTTGGAACGGGCGGTGATTGCGCAGGAGGAGGCCAAGCAGGCTACCGCTCGCTGGCCAGCAGGATTTGAGCATGCAGGGAAGCGCAACTATCAAATGTGCGCATCCACGGTCATGGATACGACGGACGCCGAGATAACCTTCGACGAACGGGGCGTCTGCGGTTGGGTTGCCGGTTTCGAAACTGAAGTACGGGCCCGCCTCGCGTCGCCCGAACAGCGCGAGCGCAACCTTGCCAAAACGGTTGACGTTCTTCGAAAGGGAGGACGGCGCAAACCCTACGATTGCATTATCGGCCTCTCTGGCGGCGTCGACTCCTCCTACCTGTGCCTCGTCGCTGTGGAGCTCGGGCTCCGTCCACTGGTGGTGCATTTCGACAACGGCTGGAACTCGGAGCTCGCCGTGCAAAACATCGAAAGGATCGTGCGCAAGCTCGGCCTCGATTTGCACACTTTCGTCATGGATTGGCCTGAGTTCCGCGACCTGCAGCGGTCCTACTTCAAAGCGTCTGTGCTCGATCTGGAGGTGCCCACCGATCACATGATTCTCGGCGCCATCTATCGAACCGCGGCTGACCACGGAGTGCGCTGGATCCTCTCAGGAGCAAACGCCCAGACCGAGTGGCTCTTGCCGCGCTCCTGGTACTACCCCAAGTTCGATCTTGGGAACTTGAAGGCGATTCACCGTACCTACGGCACCCTGCCGCTCAAGAGATTGCCTGCGTTCGGCGTCGTGCAAGCTGGCTGGTACCATCAGGTGCGCGGGATCAACTCAGTCAACCTGCTTGATCAGCTCGTCTACGACCGGCTCGCCGCCAAACGACGGCTCACAGAAGAGTGCGGATGGCGCGACTATGGCGGCAAGCACCACGAGTCGGTATTCACGCGCTTCTACCAGAGCTACATCCTTCCTACCAAGTTCAACATAGACAAGCGCAAGGCACATTTGTCCAACTTGATTCTCGCGGGTCAATTGACCCGCAAAGAAGCGTTGCACGAGCTCCTGTGCCCTCCTTGTGACGACCGTACTGCGCGTGAAGACTTTTCCTTCGTCGCCAAGAAGCTCGGCTTCTCCGGAGACGAGTTTACCGCTGTCCTGAGTCAACCGAATCGGGCACACAGCGACTTTGGCGGTGACGAAAAGGTGCGTGCAAGGTACCAGCGGTTGCTCGATAGGCTTGCAGCAGTGAAGTCCACAATAAAACGGCGAACCGGAACCGCCTAACACGCATTGTAGAGTTGCCTAGGGTTCCTTCCCGACTAACCTTACAGCCGTTTCGGGGGCGACAATGGTTTCGCACGATTTGGACTATATCCGCTTGCTGCTCGGAGACGGAATCATCGCGTCCCCTTGTCTAGAGGCTGGCGCTGGCCTCGAGTGCCACACGCTCAAACCACTGCTCAATGACGCGGGAGTGGAATGGTTCGGCACCGATCTTCAGACATCCAACGATGCGCTATTCGCAGTGAATCTCGAGCATTCGTTCGAAGACATGAACGCGGCCCTGGCCGGGAAGCGCTTTAGCACCGTACTGCTGCTCAACGTCATCGAGCATGTCTTCGACCCAATCCGGGTTCTGGACAACGTATGCAAGTTGTTGAACGACGGTGGTCATTGCGTCGTAGTGGCGCCGACGGTCTGGTCACTCCACTACTATCCTCTCGATTGCTGGCGGATCAATCCCAACTTTTTCGAGGAGTATTGCAAGCGCCGAGGCGTGCAGTTGCTCGAGAAATATTTCTTCTACGTGTCGCCATACAATCGCGCGATAGACCGCGACACAAATGGGCAACCCGTACTCCCCCCGCCAACAGAGGACAAAGTTCAGTACTGGAAGTCGCGGGCAGTGCACAAAATTTTTGACACCTACGCTCGTGGTATGGCCACGCCTCCTCGTGTCAGCACGGGCGCTGTCATTCGCGTTTGATGGTCGGTCCCGGTCGCCGGCAAGACGGCGATCATCATCAGTCGAGCAACTTCAACTCTGATAGCAGCGAGTCTATGCGATCGAGCTGGCACGAGTAGGTCTGCCCAAGTGCAAACTGAATGCGAACGCGCTGCATTGCTTCGCTGCTCAAATCATGAAGACGACGAAGTACGGCCTCGAAATGATCTGGGAAATGGCTGCTATCGTGGTTCGGCAGCATCTCCAGCAATCCGGGATGGCGGACGTAGTGGCTGATATGCGTGGAAATCACGGGCCGTCCGGTACTCAGGTACTCGAGAACCTTGTGCGAGTTTGCCGCTCCATTGGGGTCTCGGTGCGCGTCGTAGCAGATCACTAGCGCATCCATTGTTGCCATAGCGTGGGCGAGCTGGTGCGGCTGGACCGCACCGTGGAGCCTTACGTTTGATTGCTTCTTGAGAAAATTGATGAACTCGAGTGCGGCTCGTGGTCCAGCGCCAAGGTTATTCGACGAGTTGGAGTACGGACCCCAGAAGTGAAAAACGACCTGGGGATTTCGCTCGATGACTCGCTGATAACTCACGTGGTCTATGTATGGAAGGAGCAGGTTTCCCGCATAGCCAATCTGCAATGGCCCCGGCTCCCTGGGGCGGAGTGCAGCGGAATCCAATTCCTCCAGAATCCGCCTCCCGCGCTGCGCGAAGGCGTCGCCCAAGCCGTGGTTCACGAAGTGACTCGGTACGCCACTACGCTCGAACTCCTTCAAGATCCCATCGGTCAGAGAGATGATGATATCAGCTCCTCTTGTGTCCCCAGATGGCACCATGTCGACCGGATGAAACACGTAACACTTCGCTGCGAAGGCGCGCATATCGGCGAATAGCGGCGAGCTGGCGAAGTCCCAAACCACATCTACATGGCTAACGCCCAAGGCCCGCAGAATTCTACGCGCTTGCCAGCGCATGGCCAAGTTGAACAGGCGTGGCAATTTGAATCTGACCACCGCCGGAAGGAGTGGACGATACGTAAGCACTTCGAGCCCGGATTGTTCCTGCACGGGTGACAGCTCGAAAGCGCCGCGACGCAGCCTCCCGGCAAATGACGGCGTCGCGAAAGTCACCCTGTTTCCACGCCGGGCAATCTCGACTGCGTAGTGATGCTTCGAGACACGCGCCACTCCCCAAGGCTGGGGCGAGAGCAGAAGGACGTGCTTACCGACGAGCAACATGCAACGAAATATCATCCTCTGGCTATGACCGCGGCGGATACGCACCCGCCGCAGCCTGTGCGAATCGTTCGCAGCAAGGGAGCAAAGGCAGCGTTGCACGCCAACCATGCAAGCGCCTTTCATAGCGAGAACACTACGCTCTGACCTTGTTGGGCGCCAGCCACTCGCTCGCTACGGACCCCAGCCCAGCGTTGAACCCACCAGGCGGCATGCTAAAAATCCCCGCCCCCCAGAATGATGCACGAGAAAAGAATCCATTCGGGCACACCGGCCCCTCGCTGGACCGATCTGACGGATGCCCAGACCCGCCTAACGTGGTCATTTGACCGCGCCCGAACGACGGTTGGGCCATGAGATGACGCTCCGCCCGCTGCAATGGCGATTTAGGAATGTAGCCACGCTTGGCGGAGCAAACGTACTCGCGCTCTGCATCTCGCTCGTGGCGGTGCCGGTCCTGAGCCGGTTGTATGCCCCCCGGGACTACGGTGCTTTTGCGGTCGTTACCACAATCGGTTCGCTCGTCGCTCCGCTGGCATCGCTGGCGTATCAGGACGCCATCATCTTGTCAGCCACGAATGTGGCGGCCATCAATCTCGTCGCGCTCTGCCTCACTTTCGCGATGCTATCAGCCACGATCAGTGCCGGACTCCTGATCAGTTGCGCCTCGTCATTGACCGCTTGGCTGCAGTTCACCGAGCATCCTCGGGTGCTTCTGTTCGCGGTTCCTGCGATTTTTCTTTCGGGGACGGCAGGGCCGCTCGCAAATCTTGCAAATCGCGAGCAGCGCTACCGCTTGATAGCGATGAGTCGCTTGGCGAGCGCCCTGGTCACGACCAGCACATCCGCCGCCCTCAGCTACCTCAATTGGGGCGCCGTGGGCTTGCTCATGGCTACCGTGGCAGGCGCACTCACGACCCTGCTCATTCTTTGCGTCGGGCTTCGCTCGACGATAGCGACCTTCGGGTCCTTGGTGACCCGCGCCGGCATGCTTGAGCAAGCGCGTTTCCACGTCAATTTCCCCCGCTATACTCTACCTACGAATTTCATTAATTCCGTCACGGACAATTTACCGCGCACACTGCTGGCATCCATGTTCGGCGAAGCCACCCTGGGGCTGTTCACGCGCGCTTCGTCGCTGCTTGCGCTGCCAACGCAGGTGGTAGGTGCGCCAATCGCCGAAATATTCCGCAGAGATCTCAGCAAACTAGTCAACGAGGGCGCCGACTCGTTTTCCCATTTTCGACGTACGGCGCGGCTACTTGCGGCAGTCGCATCCGCAGGCCTCGTAGTCACGCTACTCACTGCACCATGGGTCTTTCCGCTGGTCCTCGGGCCAAAATGGAAAGGAACGGGTGAGTTTGCTCAAGTTCTCGCACCGATGTTCGCATTTCGCCTCGTCAATGCTCCCTTGAGCTTTGTCGTTTTCTTGGTTCGCCAGCACCGCTTCGATCTGCTGATGACGATCCTTCTGCTGCCAATGTCTCTCGGATCCATGGCTATCGCCTTCTTGCTGTTTCATTCAAGCCTCGCGGTGGTTGCCACATACTCTGGCGTTTACACCGTGACTTCGGTCTACATGCTCTACAAGAACTTCCAGTTCGCTGGACACATGCACTTGGTGCCAAATGAAATTCAGTCCCGACACGCTTAGGTATCTGTCTGGCGAGAGATTTTCGAGCGGATTGTCCGTGCCGATTGCGCGCCCAGAAGCGTCGATTCCCCAGCGCTTCGAGCTGCTCGCCGGCCTCGCGTCGAATAAGACAGTCATTCACGTGGGCTTTGCCGATCATGCGGAGCTGGTAGATCGCAAGATCGCGCGCAACGAGTGGCTTCACGCAGTGTTGTGCCGCTCCGCGGCACGTTGTATCGGAGTGGATGTCCAAGCAGAGGCCGTCGAGAACATTCGCCAGCACCACAACTACACCGATGTCTACATCCATGACTTGACCTCCTCTGTCCGACTTCCGACCATCACTGAAATGCAGTGGGACTGGCTCTTCCTGCCCGAGGTCCTCGAGCACATAGATAATCCGGTACACTTCCTGACGCAGGTACGCTGTCTATATGGGGACCACCTGAAAGGGGCGATCATCACCGTCCCGAACGCCTTCGAGCTCACGAACCTTCGGTTTCTAGTGAGGCAGAAGGAGTGCATAAACACCGACCATCGTTACTGGTTCACGCCGTTTACCTTGGCCAAGGTATGCCAACGCGCCGGCTGGACGGTGGAGGATTTCAGTTTCTGCCAGAGCTACTCCCCCTCGGGTCTGAGAGAAAACGTGCTCCTGCGCCTGTTCCCGGCCCTTCGTGAGTGCGTCGTCATGATCGTCCGGCCCAAATGACGGGCCGAACGACGAACGACGCTCGACTTCTCTACTTCACGGACTCATATCCGTTCGGGCTGGGCGAAGAGTGGAAGCGCGTCGAGCTGGAGATCTTTCGCGAATACTTCGAAACCATCGAGGTCGTCCCGCTTCACTACTGCGGGAATCCGCTGCCCAAGCCGGCCATCGATGGCATCAGGTACCATCTACCACTCTTTCCGGATGGCGTGCCCCAAGCTCCTCGAGCAAAGCGGCTCGCGACTCTCTTTGCTCATGACCAACGGCATCTATTTTTTCGAGAACTCTGGCAGAAGCAGGCTTTCGGCTCGAGAGCCCGGTTCGACCGTTGGCTCCGGTCCAGCGAGTTTGCAGCCCGGCTGAGCAAACACGCCGGCCTCGCAACCCTCTTGGCCGTCGCACCCGAACGCACCATCCTGTATTTCTTCTGGGCGCGCGGCTCGTCCGAGCTCCTGCCTCTCGTCGACACCTCGGCCTATCGACGAACAGTATTGCGGCTCCACGGCTACGATCTCTACGCAGACCCCGCACAAGGTTGGGTACCGTATCAACACCAACAGCTCCGACAGGCAACCGATATTCTTCCGTGCTCCGAGCACGGGGCCAACTATCTACGGGCGCTGTATCCCGAGCTGTCTTCACGGATTCAACCCGCCCGCCTCGGAACCGCCTTCCGTGGCCGCTCTCGAGCCAGCGATGACGGCGTTCTTCGCATTGTCACCTGCAGTATGGTGCTTCCGATCAAGCAGCTCCATCTCGTTACGGAGGCACTTCGCGTGGTTTCCAGCGAGGTGCACTGGACCCACATAGGCGATGGAGAATTGTACGACGATCTCCGAGCCCGCGCCGACGCATTGCGGGACCGTCCTAACGTCAAGTCTACCTTTGTGGGACGACTGGACCCGCGTGATGTAGCTCAATTCTATATAGACCACCCTGCCGATCTATTCCTCAATGTCAGCTACTCCGAGGGCCTCCCGGTCTCGATCATGGAGGCGTTCGCAGCTGGCATCCCGGCGTGTGCTACCGCGGTCGGAGGCACTCCGGAAATCGTCGACGACAGCTGTGGTAGGCTCCTGCCACACGACTCATCGCCGGTGACAATTGCTGCGGAGATCGACGCCTTCGCCAGGCTACCACCAGAGCAGAGGACAGTGCTGCGTGAAAACGCGTTCACAAAGTTCAATTCGATGTTCGAGGCTCATCGCAACGCTCACACGCTTGCTGCACGTCTTTCTCGGGAGGAGAGCCAGGGAACCGGCAGCGCCCAGCGCGGCCTCTAGCAGGCTCTCGACTGCTGTGTTTTCTCGTCATGAGTCGCGGAGGCCAGGTCGGATTGCCCGTGCGCCAGATCCCCGCTGACCAGGACCGAGAATTTGAGTTTTTGGCGAAGAAAATGCGCCTCGATGTATCGGTACGATATCTGTGCGAGAGCCACGCTGATACCCAGAGCCAGCAGGCTAACCGCCATGCTCCACGCGATGAAGCCTCCTCCGTGATCGACGTAAACGCCACGTAGAAAACGGATTGCGCAGACGACACCGATCAAATGATAGACGTAGATTCCATAGGAAAGCTTGCCGAGGTGGTCCGTTACGCGATTCTCCAAGCGCACGATAGTGTGCCCATTGTGCGCGATATTGAGGATGAGCAACGCGGCCAAGGCGGCGATGAGCTCGTGTTGCAGCACCGAAGCCGGATACGGAAAGCGTGGCTTCCAGAAGATGAGGAACAAGAGCGCCACCCAAGCAAGGATCTGCGCTGCAGACGCAAATACGTATCTTTCAATCAGATGCTTTCTGAAGAAATAGACGTACGCTCCGCCGGCGCCAATCAGCATGCACGAGAAGCGCGTCCGCGCGAAGATGAGCGCCAACGTCTTGTCCGGCATCACCAACGCAGCAGCCTTTATGACTAAGAATACGCCCAGGGCCACGACGACTGGATATCTCGCGCTCTTGACCAACCATGGCCAGAATAAGTAGAATTGCTCTTCAACCCCAACAGACCAAAGCACATTCGCGAACGGAACGGTCTCCAAGACAATGAACGCCACGTTAGGCAGGAGAAACACGAACATCGCCAGCTTGGCGATGAAGTCAACCTGCACGTCCTGAGAGTAATGTGGAATCTGCAGCACGGCGATGTGGGGAAACACGAAGAAGCTCAGCACGGTAAGCAGGTAGTAAATTGGCCAGATGCGCAGCACTCTCCTGAGATAGAAGTGCTTGATATCAAGCGTGCCGGACACGGACCGTTCGACGAGTAGCAAGTAGGTGATCAGGTAGCCGCTAAGCGCGAAGAACACCGTTACTCCGACGCTGCCAAGATGGGCACTATACTCATCGGACCAAAGCGCCCTGGTTCCGAAATGCCCCTTGAGCTCCTCTGTGTGGTCAACTACGACAAGCAATGCAGCAATGAAACGCACGCCGTTGAGACCTGGAAAATAGAGCTTGGACTTCATGCACCTGGCCTTATGAACAGTGCCGCAAGTGGTCGCCGCGCCACACATGAACCGCAGCTTGCGCATTAGGCGAACGCGGGTCAACGCGCCGGTCGGAGAAGTCGTTGATCGTGTGCCTCGCGCTGGCTTCGGCTACCGCAGAGCCCGAGACTCGCTAGGCTTTCGGCCCATGAAAGTAGTTCTCTTCATGCGCCGCCCGCGGCCCGAAGCTAACTTCAGCGTTGAGTCTATCTTCGAGGGAGTGCGCAAGCATCTGTCCCCCGAGTTCGAGCCGGTAGTGGCCACTTCCCGCTACCTCAGCAACGGATTGTGGCGGCGCGCCTACAACATCGTCGAGGCGGCATTTCGGCAAGGCGAAGTAAATCACGTCACGGGCGACGTGCATTTTCTGACATACCTGATGCGCGCGGAGAGGACCATCCTCACGGTACTGGATTGCGGCCCGCTCGCTGGTCCCGTTAGCGCGCGCAAACGCCTGTTGAAGTTTCTTTGGTACACGATTCCGATTCAGCGCAGCGCGCTCGTGACTGTAATCTCGCAAGCCGTCAAGGATGATTTGCTCTCACACGTGGACGTCGATCCGGATAGGGTGCACGTCGTGCCGGTCTTCGTCTCGTCGCGGTACAGGCCTTTGCCCAGGCTCACAAATCGCGACAAACCGGTGATTTTGCAAGTGGGGACTAAGCCAAACAAGAACGTGCCCCGCCTGATCGAGGCACTCGCCGGCACACCTTGCCGGCTGGACATCGTCGGCAAGCTGAGCACGGAGCTTGTGTCGCTGCTGGAGCAACGTAGGGTCGACTACCGCTCCTACGTCGGCGTGTCCGACTCCCAGATGCTCGCGCTTTATCATGGTTGCGATGTTGTCGCATTTGCCTCTACGTTCGAGGGGTTCGGAATGCCGATCGTGGAAGCCAACGCGCTTGGGCGGCCGGTCGTTACTTCCAACGTCGCCTCCATGCCCGAGGTGGCAGGAAATGCGGCGCGCCTCGTGGATCCCTTTGATGTCGCCTCCATCCGGGCCGGCTTGCTGCATGTGCTGAACGACAGCTCGTACCGCGAGGAGCTCGTGCGCAACGGATTCGAGAACGCAAAGCGTTATGACGTGATAGAGATAACCCGACAGTACGAAGCGCTGTACCGGCAGGTTGGTCTGAGGAACGGGGCTCAGTCGTGAGCAGGTTCCTCATCACAGGTTTTTCGGGCTTCGTCAGCCGGCATTTCCTGCAATTTCTTGAAGACAGCGGCACGGAAGCTGACGTACTCGGCGTGAGCCGCGCCGAGCCGTCGTTCGCGGTCGATCGGTTCCGGCACGTTCGGTGCGCGTTTCGGCGCCTCGATCTTCTCGACAAGCACCAGACGGGCGAGATCCTGACGGCCTTTCGGCCCGACTACGTCCTCCACTTGGCGGCCTTTAGCAGTGTTGGCTTCAGTTGGAGGGAACCAGTTGATAGCTTCGCGAACAACACGAATATCTTCTTGAATGTCCTCGACCAAGCACGGGTTCGGGGGATCGACTGCCGCATTCTTTCGGTCGGCTCTTCGGAGGAGTACGGAAACATTGATACAGAGAAGCTGCCCTTGCGAGAGGACATGCCGCTGAATCCCGTGAGCCCATACGCGGTCGCGCGAGCGTCACAGGAAATGCTGTCGAAAGTCTATGTCGACGGTTATGGCCTCGATGTCGTCATGACCCGCTCGTTCAACCATACGGGGCCATTTCAGCGCGATGCGTTCGTCGTACCTTCACTGGCCAGGCAACTCGTGGCTATCGCGCGCGGGGCTGCGCCTCCCCGACTCGTCACGGGGGACCTCTCCGTGGTGCGGGACTTCGTCGACGTTCGCGACGTCGTGCGCGCCTACCACGCCCTCTTGCTCCACGGCCAAGCGGGTGAAGTCTACAATGTGTGCCGCGGCGAAGGGCACAGCATAGCCGAGGTACTCGCTACAATGCAGGAGATCCTAGCCACGAATGTGACGCTCGAAATAGATCCACAACTCGTTCGCCCCAGCGACAACAGAGTAGTGATCGGCTCGCGAGAAAAGATCGGCCGCGCCGTGAATTGGGCGCCGAAGGTCTCTTTGCGCGAGAGCTTGGAGGAGACAATCCGGTACTGGCAGCAGAGCTAGCCGTTCGCGCGCTTCCGGTCGGCGATGCGCTCGTCTGGACAGCCGCAGCACCTGCGGGTATCACGCACCCGAAGCTATGGAACGGATACTGAGAAACTCGGGCGGTTCCAAAGAACTCTGGCTGAATGTCGGATCCGGCGCCTACCCGGAAGCCGGATTCTTGAACCTGGACAACCACGTCTATCTGTTGGCTGCACCGCTGTACCCGATAGTACGCCGCTGGGCCAAGGGACCGCGGGCGGAGCGCGTGCGCGCTTATCACGAAGCATCCAGACGAGCCCATTTCGTCCGCTACGATTGTCGACAGCCACTTCGATTTTCCCGACCGGCCGTCGATCATATTCTCTGCTCCCATTTTCTCGAACACGTGTATCCGAATGAAGCGGTCGAGATTGTCGACGGATTTGCGAAGGCGCTGAAGCCGGGCGGGACCCTTCACTTGATCGTGCCCGACCTCGAGTCGCTCGCGCGCCAATATCTGGAGGCCCGAGAACGTGCCGATGCGGCGAGTCATTTCGTGGCTGAGACCGTGCTCAGCAGCGCTCAGAGCCCCTCATGGCGGTATCGCTTGCTCGAGCTCCTTGGATTCCAAGGACTGCAGCATCGCTGGATGTACGATCGGAAGTCGCTCAGCAAACTCGTTGAAGCTGCCGGAATGACGTTGCTCGATCGCAACGATACCCCGTCGGCGCATGTCCGCCGAGATGACGCAGATTCACTTCACATCGTGGCCCAAAAGCCGGGCTGAGTCATGCTAGTTCTAGCCTCTTTAGCGATGCACTGATCTCGGGAGGTGCCGAGAACAGGTTCAGGAGCTTGCGCGTGACGGCGTCATCGGTCGTCATGCGCCCTTGACCATCTAGGCCGAAGACCGTCCAGCCGAGCCCGTGAAAGAAGTCGAGAAAGGGCTCGAGGGGTTCCGTCTGGTGCCTTTCGAACTTTACCAAGCGTACTGCCCCTGATTCCAAAGTCTTACGCGCGCCAAGCAGCGCTCGATAGTCCTGCCCCTCCACGTCGATCTTGATGAAAGCGGGCAATCGACCTAGGCGAGCAACCTCGGCATCAATGGTGGTCAGTGGAACCCTCACCAGCTGCTGTGGCGTACCATCCGACGCCGAGACCACCTTGTTGCAGGTATTGGCCCCGCCGAGGTCGGTGAAATATACCTCGCCCTGTGCGTCGCCGACGGCAGCTTCCAGCACGGTAAACCGGTGCTCGTCGAGCCCGTTCAGCCGAAGATGTTCTCGGCAGCGGCGCACGGCCGTACTGCCTGCGTCAATTAGCAAAGCACCCGACAGCATGTCCGCGAGAGCAAGCGTTCTATTGCCAACATTGCAGCCGGCGTCGACGACGAAGTCTCCCGGTTTGAGTACGGCACGCGCCAAGCGAATATCGTGAAAGTCCACATTCGACGTCCAAATGTTGACCTCGCCGGCGTCGTGATCCGGGTACGGATATACGTACGACTTGAGCCCATTCTCGAAGGAGATGATCCAGCGGCGATCGCGGTACTTGTAGCGAACGTGCCAGTCGACATAGTTGCGCAGCAGCTCACCCTTGCGACCCCGGTTTAGTGGCTCGGTCAAGATTTGGCGCCAGATCTGTCTTCTGTGGCTGCGCACCGCTTGTCGGTACCTGCGCAGAACTGGAAGGACGCTCGTCATAGCTACGCAGATTACACCGAGAGCACCCCGTCTTCCAAGTGCTCTAGCGCGGTCAGCTTTGCAGGGACGGTCCGTCGGTTTAGCCGCTCAGAAGCCAGCGCCGTACGTTGCGCACCGCGTGCAGCGGCATCATGTCGCTCACGATCAGGCTCGCCGCGCCAAACAGGGTGGCACCTTTACGTCGCTTTGCCACCGCGAGCCCTTCGGCCACCAAGGCGTCTCGCCGATGATATTTGAGCCAGGCAATCTCACGCAAGATTCGGACGCGCTCTTCGAACTCGTAGCGCAAGAGCTCCATCCTGAGCTGCACCGGGCGGTCCGAGAATACCCGCTCGATGTTCGCGCGCCGCCTGTCCATTAGCGACTCTACGCGCTCCCAGGCAAAATCAAAGAAAGCGTCCCCTGGCTGCCGCCGAACGTGGCCATAG
>WUUC01177536.1_pt1 | contig 40267 bp, 33 predicted proteins | sample 6278441 | NCBI WGS metagenome assembly WUUC01 (sample SAMN13675441, study PRJNA597444) | soil metagenome | isolation source: soil | place: USA: Washington | collected 2017-10
CGAAGCGCGCAGTGAGCGGAGCGAACGAAGGCCCGCAGGCGGACTTGTTCCGCCGTTAACGGGCCAAGGCTCAATTGTAGTAGGTTCGGCCTCATGCTCTCTTCGGGCACGAACGTCGGGCGCTACGTGATCCTCGATCAGCTCGGCGAGGGCGCGATGGGCCAAGTGTATCGCGCTTGGGACAACACGCTCGATCGCGTGGTGGCGCTCAAGATCATGTTGCCGCTTCGCGCAGAGTCGCCGCCGGCGCGCAAACGTTTCGCCCGCGAAGCTCGGCTCACGGCGCGGATCAATCATCCGTGTGTCGCGCACATTTACGACGTCGGCGACTACGAAGACGTGCCGTTCATCGCCATGGAGTTTGTGCCCGGGCGCCAGCTCCGCGACGAGATGCACGAGCCGGTGGCCGCGCCGCGCGTTGCCTTTCTTGCGCGCCAGATCCTCGACGGGCTCACCGAAGCCCACCGCCAAGGTGTGGTGCACCGCGATCTGAAGCCGGAGAACATCCTCATCTCCGGCCGTGATCAGGTGAAGCTGCTCGACTTCGGTCTGGCGAAGCCGATCTTCGATGACATCAGCGAGGCCACTGATCTTTCGACCACTGGCCTTACGGGCACTCCGCGGTATATGGCGCCGGAGCAGATTCAAGGTCATGCGGTCGATGCGCGTACGGATCTCTATGCGCTCGGCTGCGTGTTGTACGAATTGTTGACCTCACGTCCGGCGCACAGCGGGACCACGCTCGGCGAGATGTTGATGGCCGTGGTGCACAAGCCGGCGCCCACGCTGACCGAAGACATCTGCCCGGCCCCGCTCGCCGCCGCGATCAAAAAATCCCTGGAAAAGAAGCCTCAGGATCGCTTTCAGAACGCGCAGGCGATGCTGGAAGCGCTGGCGGATATCGACGCCTCGCAAGACGCACCGCAACCAAAACGCACCAGCGCGCACGTGCCGCACCCACGAGCGGAAGTGTATGCGAAGCGCGGTCGTGAAGCGCTGACGGGGATCGGCTCGACCGCCTCGCTGGCCGCCGACATGCTCGAACAAGCGATCGCGCTCGATCCCGACTACGCATTGGCGCATGCGATTTATGCAGAAGCGTGTGCGGCCGCGTTTTGTACGGGACAAGTTGACGCGAAGTGGCTCGATCGCGCGCAAACCTCGCTGGAACGTGCGGAAGCGCTCGATCCCGCGCTCCCCGATCTGCGCGTCGCCCGTGCGCGGATCGTCTGGAACAAGGCGTTCAACTTTCCGTCGGAAACTGCGCTCCGCGAGCTGCGTTTGGCTTTGCGCCGCGCGCCGAACCATACAGGCGCGCTGCGGGCCATGGCGCTGATCGCCGGGCACGTCGGATTGTTCGATCTCGCAGAGGTCGCGCTGACGCGAATGCGCGCCATCGACGCCAAAGATCCGCTGCTGATCGGGCTGACCGCCTCGCTCTACATGGCGCGTGGTGAGCCGGAGAAAACGCTGCCGGTGCTGGAAGAAGTGCTCCGCTTCGATCCCAAACACGAAGACGTGTTGTTCTGGTGGATCCACGCGCACGCACAAGTACAGATCGGAAAGTTGGATCAGGCGGAGAACACGCTGCGTGGGCTCTTGCGGCGCCATCCGGAGGATCCGCTCGCCCTGTCCCTTGGATCACTGGTTCGTGCGATGCGCGGCGATCCGCGCGGCGCACGATCGCTGCAAAAATCCGCGGAAAAAGCGATCAAAGGCGAGACACATCCGCACCACGCTTGGCACCTGATCGCTTGCGCGGAGAGTATCCTCGGCGATCAAGAAGCGGCGCTTCACTGGTTGCGCCGCACCAGCGACGAAGGGATGCCGTGTTATCCGTGGTACGCGCGCGATCCGCTGCTCGCGAAGCTCCGCGAAGATCCGAACGGCCGTGATTTTTTCGCCACCCTGCGCCGGCGCTTCGAATATTTCGAGCGCGAGTTCCCGTTGATCGATCGAGGGCCGGCGCTCTCCTACGTGGCGACCGAAGTTCCCGACATGTGATTCAGTCTCCGAAGAGGCACACGCCGGTGCTCCCGCAAGATTGGGCAGGCGTCCGATTGGCGATGGCGATGGTGGTCACTGTCCCTGCGGCCACCACCGCGACGATTCCGGTCCAAAACCACCACTCGGACGTCAGCGCACGTTCTTCCCGCTCGAGCGCGACGGCGAGCGACAGCTCGGCTTCGCGCTCCACCAAAACTTCGCGCAGCTGTGTTTCATGGTCCGGCGCGACGACTTCGATCCAGTGTTTGCCGAAGCTGAGCGGCCCGTCGAAGTGGCCGACCGCGGCGAGGTGTTCGTCGATGCGGATCTCCGCCGTGAGCGGCACCGTGCGAATGACGACGCGCGACGTGAGCGGTTTTTTCGCGGCGTCGAGCGCGAGAGTGTACGACTGGCCTTCCGCCGCATTCACCTTCACTTCGATCGTTTCGAAACCTTCGCGGCGCACGCGGACCATGTAGGTTCCGGGATCGACGTCGATCATTTTTTTGCCGTCGCTTTTGGCGATCGTCAGCTCGTCGAGCATCACCGCCTGCGCGCCGCCGCTCGTCTCGATGTAGATGCGCGCCAGTTTTTTCGTCACTTCGTCGCGGAGGGCGCGTGCACGTTGGAGCGCGTCCGGTGGTGCGTCGGTGCGCTCCAGACCGAGCACAAAAGTGTCGAGCTTCGCCTGTGCGTCCCGGTAACGCCCGACGCCGCGATAGGCGACCGCCAAGTTGAACAACGTCGGCAGCGACTCTTTCAAAGCGAGCGATCGTTCGAAAGCCACGACCGCAGCCGCGTAGTTCTTCGCTTCCAGCTCTTTCACGCCCGCCTCGAAGGTCGTTTTGGCGGCGTCGTCCTCTTGGGCTTGTGCGCCCAGAGCGATACTAGCCAAAAGGACAGCGACCACCGCGCGCATCAAGGGCCGTCCTCCATCGATTTGTAGAAGAACTCGCCCTCTTCTTCGGGCTCTTTTTCGCGTGCCGGCTCTTTGCTCACTTCGCGCAGCGGCTCACTTTTCTTCTTCTCGACCTTCTTCTTCGCGCGCCGCTTTTCTTTTTTCTCGACGGGCGGCTCCCGCTCCACCTGAGGAGCGACGGCGTCGACCACGTCTTTTTCGGGCGCCGGCGCGATTTCCGCGGTCTCCTCCGCGTTCTCGATCTGTGCAGTCTCAGCGATCTCTACAGTCTCCGGAGCCGGCAGCAGCGTCTCCGCCATCGGCGGAGGCTCCATCAACGATGGCGCGGCTTGTGGTGGATCGGAGAAGGTGACGAACAGCGCGATCGTCGCCGCGGTGAGCAACACGCCCGAAGCGAGCAGATAACGCCCACCTTTTTTCGGCGCGGTTTCCGGAGCCTTCTCCGGCGACAACCTGGAGATGCGATCGGAGACGATCAACGTCTCGCGATCGCGCTCTTCGATCACCGGCGGAGGCGAAGCCGCGAGTGATGAGACCTCGACCACCGGCACACGATCCTCGGAGTCTTCGACCGCGATCAGCGGCACGTAAGCGATCTCCGTCGCCTCCGCTTCCCGCGAGCGGATCTCCGTTCGCTCCGGACGCACCGCTTTTTGCGTCGGCTCGTCCCGCACCTCGTGCTCCGGCGTGGCGTTCCACGCGTCATATTGCGGAGGAAGCTTCGCCGGCAAAGCCGCCCGATCGACCTCGAGCAACGCTTCCCGCATCGCCGAGGCCGTAGGCCAACGTTCTTCACGATCCCGGATCAACGCGCGATCGACGATCTGCACCAACCTGTCCGGAAGATCAGGTCGCACGTCTTTCAGCGACGGGACCGGCGCGATGAGGATCGCTTTGACCAGCTCCAGCTGAGAGTCCGCGACGAAGGGTGGCCTTCCGGCCAGTGCGCGGTGGAACAAGGCGCCGATGGCCCAGAGATCGGAGCGGTTGTCGATCACCTCAGCGCTCGCTTGTTCGGGGCTCATGTATTCGAGCGTGCCGACGATCGAGCCGTGCGCGGTGATGCTCGAAAAACCTTCGCGTCCGTCGTCGCGTTTGGAGATACCGAAGTCGAGCAGCTTCACTTGGCGTTCGCCGGAGTGTGCTCTCGACAAAAAAACGTTCGCCGGTTTGATGTCGCGGTGGATGAAACCGCGCGTGTGCGCCGCCGCCAATCCTTCGAGCACGTCGCAGACGATCGCCACTACGTCGTGCGCGCGCAGCTCGCCGTCGTTGAGCGCGCTTTCGAGATCTTCACCGTCGAGCAGCTCGAACACCAAAAAAAGTGAGCCGTCGGGGAGCTGGCCGGCGTCGAAGACGTCGACCAACGCGGGATGTCCGATCGACGCGGCGGCTTGGGCTTCGCGCAAAAAACGCGTCGCCGCTGCGGGAGAAGATTCGGCGACCCATTGATGGAGCAGCTTCAGCGCAACTTTGCGTTGAGTGACCAGGTGTTGGGCCTCGTAGACCACGCCCATCCCGCCGACGCCCAACACGCGGATCAGCCGGTACTTGTCTCCCACGGTCTTCCCGACCTGCGAGACTGCCTGTACGTTGCCGGTCACCGAACCGTTTCGCTCCGGTCGAGATGTTAACACGCCCTCGCGTGGGCGTTCGACCACAGCACGGAATAAACCCATGGTATCTTGCGGTTCACACCCTGCGCCCGCTTCTTGCTCCTGGGTTGCAGGAGCACCATGCTCCTCGACACTTCCGTGAACGACGAAACCACTCAGATCCAGGTCGCTCTTCACCGCGACGAGCCGCCGAAGAAACGGTGGCTGCGGAGGATCGCCGTCGGCTTTTTGCTGGCGATCGTCGTCGGGGCGATCGCGGCCGTGGTGCTCATCGCCGTGTTGTCGCGCGATCTTCCGCAGATCAACTCGCTCGCCGACTACAAACCGAAACAGTCGACCGTCGTTTATGGCGGGCGCGGACAAGTGGTCGCACGGTTCGCCTCCGAGCGGCGCACTCTGGTGGACTACGATCGGATCCCGCGATCGATGGTGGACGCGGTCGTCGCCTCCGAAGACTCGGAGTTCTTCAATCACGAAGGTCTCGACTACACCGGCATGTTGCGTTGCGCGGTGAAAAACTTCTTCGCCTTACGCATCGCCTGCGGCGCTTCGACGATCACGCAGCAAACCGTAAAGACGTTTTTGCTCAGCCCGAAACAAACGATGGGCCGAAAGCTGCGCGAGATGATCCTCGCAAAACGTGTCGAAGAGGCGCTGACCAAAGACGAGATCCTCTATCTCTATCTGAACCAGATCTATTTCGGTCACGGCGCGTACGGTGTGCAGGAGGCGGCCCACGTGTTTTTCGGTAAAGACGTGAGCCGTCTGTCGCTCGAAGAAGCGGCGCTCCTCGCAGGCCTCCCCCAATCACCGGTGCGCCTCGATCCTTACCGTTACCCGGATCGTGCGCTCGCGCGCCGCGCCTATGTGCTCGGACGGTTGCGCGCGACGGGAAAGATCGACGAAGCCGCGTTCAAGATCGCCGCCGACGCGCCGCTCAAGCTCGACTGGAATCAAGCGGAGCAGGATCTCGACTCCTCCAATCACTACGCGAGCCACGTGCGCGGAATGCTGGAAGCGATGTTCGGCAAAGAACGCGCGACCGACGGCGGTTTGAAGGTGTACACCGGGCTCGATCCGGAGATGCAACGCGAGGCCGAACGTGCGCTTCGCGAAGGCCTGCGCTCGCTCGACAAACGCCAAGGTTGGCGCGGCCCGTTGATGCACCTCGAGCTCGATCGCGTCAATGCGTTGAGGTCGCTGCTCGATGCCCGCCGCGAAAAACTTTCCAGCGGCAACAGCGTCACTTCGACCACCGCGGGTCCGGTGATCTGGGACCTGCGCGCGCTTCGCCCGCAAACAGAAGGCAGCGCGGACATCGAAGCGCTCGCGGAAGAGGCGCGTTTTCCGCGCTTCGAAATGGAAAAGATCTACGGCGGCTTGGTGACCAAAGTGGACGACGCCGGCAAAGAAGCCTTGGTCGATCTCGGCGGAGGCACGGAAGTGCACCTGCCCTTGAGGACAGGTCTATCCTGGGCGCGTAAATTCGACATCACCCGCGGGACCAAAGCGCCGCGCGCTCCCAGCGACGTCCTCAGCGTGGGCGACGTGGTCTTGGTGCGCGCGACGACGATGCGAAAGAGCGAGATCGTCGGCATCTTGGAGCAAACGCCGAAAGCGGAGTCTGCGCTGGTGGCGATCGAACCTTCGTCGCGCGAGGTGCGGGCGATGGTCGGCGGTTACGGCGTCGGCGCAGGCATGTTCAACCGCGCGGTGCAGGCGCGGCGGCAAGCGGGCTCGACGTTCAAACCATTCGTCTATGCCGCGGCGTTCGAGACCGGCTCGTACACGCCGATCACGCTCTGCCTCGATGCGCCACGCGTGTACCGCGATCCCTGGACGGGCCGCTCCTGGAAGCCGGAAAATTACGGAGGAACCTTCGACGGCGAGATCACGCTCCGCGAAGCGCTGACGAATTCGAAGAACCTTTGTTCCGTGGAGCTGATCGATCGGCTCGGAGTCGAACATGTGCTCGACGTGGCCAAAAGATCAGGTATCGAGAGCCCGATGCCGCGAAACCTCACGGTGGCGCTCGGCTCGGGTGACGTCACGCCACTCGAGATGGTGAACAGCTACGCGACGATCGCTTCGGGCGGCGTGTACAGCGAGCCGGTGTTCATCACCAAAGTGCTCGCTCCCGACGACACCTTGATGTTCGAGGCCGTGCGCGAAGAGAAACAAGCGCTGCGGGCGGAGATTGCCTATCAAGTGACGAGCTTGATGCAGTCGGTGGTCGAGTCGGGGACCGCGCAACGCGTGCGATCGCTCGAACGTCCGGTGGCCGGAAAGACAGGAACCTCGAACGAAGCGAGGAACGCCTGGTTCGTGGGCTTCACGCCGGACTTGGTCGCCGGCGTGTGGGTCGGTTTCGACAACAATGATCCGCTCGGTCCGCAGGAAACCGGCGGGCGCGCGGCGATTCCCATCTGGCTCGAGCTCATGCACAAAGCGGTGGAGAAGACGCCGGTGCACGACTTCGTGGCGCCTTCAGGCATCGTCTTCGCACACGTCGATCCGAAACACGGAAAGCTCGCCTCGCCCGATGATCCTGCGGCGCGGCTGGAAACGTTCATCTCCGGCACCGAGCCGACCGGCATGCCGGACGTCGCCAAACCGCCCGACAACTTCGGCCTCGACGACTACGAGTAGGAGACGCTTGAGATCGAAGCTCGCGATCGGAGTCGTCCTGGCGGCGGGTGCGGTGTTCGCCCTCGCCGCTTATTATTATATCTATGTTTCGGGGACGCTGCGCGCCGGCGCCCTGTCCCGAAGGACAATCGCCCGCGGCGTCGAGCTGGCCGAGGCGGATCTCTTGCGCGGAACGACGAAGAGCGGGCGTTTGTACGTCTTGTACTTCGAGCCTGGTGCCGTCGATCCTTCGATCGAGCTGAACACGGCCAAGGCCGCGCTCTCGAACGTCGCGCCGGATGCGCTCGCGGTGATGAACGCGGGATTCTTCACGCCGGAGCGTCGCGCGACGGGTTTGTTGGTTTCGCAAGGCAAACAGCTCTCGCCGTTCATCCCCGAAGGCGGCGGCGCAGGGAGCGGGGTCTTCGTGCTCGACGAAGGAAAGCCGTCGCTCCTCGCACGCGAAAGCGCGAGCAAGACGAAGCTCAAGGATGCGGAGCTCGCGTTGCAAGCAGGGCCGCGCATCTTGGAGCCCGATGGTGCGCCGGGGATCATCTCCGACGACGGACAACGCGCAAATCGCACGGTGATCGGCGCGGATAAAGACGGACGCGTGGTGGTCGCGGTGGCCGTCGGTCCAAATGGGTGGTCGACCGGACCCACGCTGTTCGAGCTACAGCGCATCCTCTCGCGCGAGCTCTCGCTCTCCTTCGCGTTGAACTTGGACGGTGGCCCCTCGACGGGTTTGTTCGTGCGCGGCGAGCCGAACATCGCGTTTCAAGAAGCCGCGCCAGTCCACTCGGTGCTCGCTTGGAGAGCGAAGCCGTGAGGCTGTGGATCTGGGCGTGTCTGATTTTCGCTGTCGAAGCGCAGGCTGGTGAGCTCGATCGCGGCGTCACGCGTTTAGTCGACGAGCTGGAGCTCCCCGCGATCCCCGGATTTTCGCCGGCCATGGATCTTGCGGTGGTCGTCCTGTCCGAAAGTCCAGGTTCACCCACGGTTCGCGGCGTCACCGGTCTATTGCGCGCGCGCCTCTACGCCCTCGGCGTAAAAACCGTGCTGGAGCTGGATCCGGCGGCGAATGATGCAGAAACCGAGCGGCGTGCGCGCGACGCCGGCGCAGAGCTTCTCTTGGTGGTGCGCGCGCAAAATGTTGCCGGCAAACTCTCGCTTGAGAGCGAGCTGCGCGGGATCGATCGCGGACTGTGGGTTCGGTCCGAAAAAGCGGCCATCTACGCGACCGCCGAAGAGACGATCGATGATGCGGGTCGAGGCGCGGTGGCCATCCACACCCCGGCGCTCACCGTGGAGGAGCCGGCGGAAGGTCTACGTTTCGAAGGTGCTCCGCAGCGGATCGCGACGCTCACCGATCGGGTCATGGCGATCGCCAGCTGCGACGTCGGGTTGCCGGGCGGCGAAACTTTGTTCGTGCTCACCAAACGTTGGCTTTATGCTTACCTGTACTCCGGTACAGGTTACGCAAAAAAGGCCGCCGCGCTGGAGCTGTACAACTTGGAGCGTTCCAAGGAACGTACGCGCGAGCCGTTCGGCGTGTTGAGCTGCGGCTCCGCGCGGGAGCTGGCGCTCGGCTCGAGTGAGCTCAAAGACGGGCAGTTGGTGCGCGCGAAGATGCAGGGCCAGGAGACGATCCTCGGCGTGACGCGGACCTTTACCGGGTGGCCGATCGGCGAAATTTCGCCGGGAAAATGGGCCTTCGCACACGTCGACGCCGGGCGCGCGCGTTTGAGCGCTTCGATCGAGCTCGAAGGGGGCGGCAAAAAGAGCTTGGAAGCGCCGGTGCTGGAGATGGTCGTCGATCGCGGTCGGGCCGTTGCGCTGACGGAGCGTTATCGCGTGGTGCGTTTTTCAGAGGAGCTCGATGCGCCGGTGGTGATCGGGACGAGCGGCGTCGGTATGTCTTTGTTCGACGCGCCGGCCGAGCTGTTGGTCGCCACCTCGAGCGCCGCGAAAAATCGCGATCGCTTGCGCTTGTTGCCCTTCGATCGATCGAAAAAGGAACGGCGGAGCGTGGAGCTCGACGGCGCAATCCACGCGACCACGGTGGCCAAAATGAGCGCTGAGCTCCGGGCGGTCATCGCTGCGGCTTATCGCGACGGGAAGACGGAGATCTTCGCCTTGCCGCTCAAAGGAGCGCCGCGTTGATCACTTTGTTGACCATGCTCGCGTTGTCGACCGCGGCACCGCGCGTGCCCTACGGCGGAACCGCGGTCGCTTTGGTGTACGGCGCGCCGCTCTCGCTCGATCCCCGCGCGATCTCCACCGCTGCGGACGCGAGCTTGTCGTCGTTGGTCTACGAGTCGCTCTATGCGCTCGATGAACACGGCGCGTTGGTTCCGGTGTTGGCGCGTGCGCTGCCGGAGCTGCGGGGCACCACGCTGGTCGTTCCGCTGCGAACCGACGTCGTTTTTCACGACAACAAAACGCTGACCGCGTCGCTGGTGGCGCGCCATTTTCTCTCGCTCGCCGAAGAACGATCGAACAGCTCGTTCATCGTCGTTCCGGTGCGTGGAGCGCTCTCGCGGCTCGCCGGCGACAAAAATGCGCGCGTGTACATTACCGCCCGCGAGGAAGACGCGACGGTCAGCTTCGAGCTGATCGAAGCCTACGATGGTTTTGCGCGACTGCTCGCATCACCCCGCGCCGCGATCCCCGGTGCTGCGCTGGCCTCGCGCGACGAGTTGTTCGGCTTGCGTGCGGTCGGTACGGGGCCGTTTTCGGTCTTGGAGCCGAAACGTTCAAACGAGCACCTGTCCTTATGGCCATTTCGCGGGCACCTGTCCGGCCGGCCATTTTTGGAAACACTACAAATCAAAGCCGCGGTCTCGCGATTCGGCACCATCTCGCTGTTGAAACGTGCGGATGCCGCGGTGGTTTTCGGTGTCCCCGACGTCCGCGCCGCGAAACATCACCAGATCGTCTCTTGGGACAAACGGCGCCTGCCGCTGGAGCTGACGGTGTTGGCGATCGGCGACGGCATCGGCGAGCTCGCCACCGAAGACGGCCGCCGGGCGATCGATCTCGCGCTCGATCGTCCGACCTTGGCGAAACGTTTTTTGGGGAACGGCGCAGAGCCGGTCAGCAATTTGTTCGGCGAAATGGAACAGGCACGCGAAGGCGGCCTCCGCGAACGGCCGGGAATGCGCGCGACCTTGCTCGTCTCGCAAGCCGATTCGGAAGCGAAACGGGTCGCCGAACGGGTGCAGCTCGATCTGCTCCGCGCGGGCATCACGGTGATCATCGAGAAGGTCCCGTTCAGCGTCATCGAAAACCGGCGCCGCGATCGCCGCTACGATCTGATGGTCGACACCGTCTACGCCGACGGCCAACCCGGCGGTGTTTCTTTCGATCGCCTGCACGCTTTGTTGTCGCTCGCTGCGATGCGCGGCGCACCGAACGTGCTGAGCGAAGCGGAGCTGACCTCCTTCTTGCGGCGAAGTGAAGAGGGCCGCCGCCTCGAGCTTCCGGCGTTGGAAAAAGAGATCCGGCTGCGTGCAGGCATCGTCCCCATCGCGGCGCGCGCACCGGTGATCGGCGTGCAGAAAACGCTGCTGGGTTGGAAGCTGACTCCGCTCGGAACGATCGAGCTGGCCGACGCGTATTTCTCGGCCGAACAGGCGAACGAATGAAACCGCGACGCAAGCTGCGCACGCGCGTCACCTTGTTGTTCTTCCTTTTTTCGGCGCTGCCCGCCGTCGTGGTCACGGCGATCGCCGCGATCGTCTTGAAAGAAGCGATCGACGACGAGATCGAGCGCCGCGGCTCCGAAGCCCGCGCCTCGACGCAGCTGGTGATCAAAAACGTCACCGATGGAGTTCGGGGTGCGGTGAGCACCTTCGCGGAGTCGGAGGAGCTGCGCCGCGTCGCGCTCGAGCCGCTGGAACAAGGCGATCAGCCCGATCCCGGAGCGCTGGAAACATTGCTCGACAAAGCGATGAACACCTCCGGTTTGGATCTGCTCGCGGTGGTCGAGGTTCGCGGCGGCAAAGGTGTCATTTTGGCCAGTGCCCATTCACCGGCATCGATCGAAAAAGCGGCGCCGGCGTTCGCGCGCGTGCGGATCTCCGAAACAACGACCGTCGGTTTTGCGCACGAGCTCACCGCCGGAAATCCGCCCGCCTGGGCGCCGGCGATCGTCGGTGTGCGAGGCGTGTCGAACGTGGCCGGTGCAGAGCTGGTGGTGTACGGGGGGATGCGGCTCGACACCCATCGTTTGGAAGCGATCGCTATGAACGGCCGCGCACGATTGGTGCTGCGTTCACCGCATCTTTCGCCGATCGCCTTTCCGAAAGGGATCACCACCGAAGGTTCGGAGAACGACGGCGCGATGATCTTGCCGGCGTTGATCGGCGGTCGCGCGAAGCCGGCCTGGGCCACGAGCGATCCCGACGAGACGATCGATCCCAAGACGCCGACCAAGCTCCATGTCCGCGTCAACACCCACGCGCTCGAGTCGGCGCGCGCGCGCTTCATCACTGCGGCCGGAGTGTTGGCGCTCGTGGCGTTGATCGCGGCGCTGATCGCCGGGACACTGATCTCTCGGCCCATCACCGAACCGATCCTCGAGCTGGCCGGTGCCGCGCAAAAAATCGGTGCCGGAGAGCTGGGTGTCCACATCGAGCCGAGCTCCAACGATGAAGTCGGCGCGCTCGTCGAAGTGTTCAACAACATGAGCTCGGAGATCGCGGAATCACGCGTGCGTCTACAACGTGCGGAGCGTATCGCCGCGTGGCGCGAGATCGCGCGGCGGGTGGCGCACGAGATCAAGAATCCGCTCTTTCCGATCCAGATGTCGATGGAGACGCTGCGAAAGAGCTTTCGCGCGAAACATCCGGCGCTCGAAGAGATCGTCGAAGAGTCGACGCGAACCGTGCTCGAAGAAGTGCGCGCGCTGAATCGCATCGTCACCGAGTTCTCCGATTTTGCGCGTTTGCCTGCACCGAAGACGGAGCCGATCGCGCCCGCGGAGCTGCTCGATCATGCGCGCGCCTTGTTCTCCGGGAAGACACAGACGCCGGTGGAGATCGTCTTCGAACGCGCGGCGATCGAGGCGCGCGGGCTCCCCGCGGTGAGCGCGGATCGCGAACAGCTCGGGCGTGTCCTCTTGAATCTAGTGAAAAACGCGATCGAAGCCATGGCCGCCGGGGGGAGGATCATTCTCGACGCGAGCGCTGAAATACGGGGCAACAAGAGCGGCGTGCTCTTCAGCGTACGCGATAACGGCGCGGGGATTTCGGCTGAATTGCTGGAAAAGATCTTCACGCCCTACTTCACCACCAAGTCTGCGGGGACCGGTTTGGGGCTGGCGATCGTCGACCGCATCGTCGCCGAACATCAGGGCACGATCTCCGTAGAATCGACGGTGGGCGTTGGAACCGAGTTTCGGATCTGGCTACCTTCGGCGTAGGACGGTTCGAGGCCTCCTCGTTGAGCACTGAACCGACTGCGGCGCGCAGCCGGAACGCTGAACCTCAGTTGATCTTACAGATGTCCGTAAGGACAGGAAGCGGCGGGTGCGGCTCCAAACCTGTACCTTGGTACAGGGTGTGATGTTGCTGCAGCGTGCTCCCCGACCAGCGGCCGGTTTCGCGCGCGTAGATTTCGTCTTTCAAAGCGTCGTCGAGCGTCACCCACTCCGCGCCGCGCGTTTCCCATGCCGTGAGTAGCTCTTCGATCATTTGGCCGGTGAACGCGCCGTAGTGGATCAACAATACGTGGGTCATGCGGCGGCCGAACATCTCTTGCGACGCGCGGTCCGACCAATCGAGGGAGATCATCGCCGCATCGAGATACCGCTGCCGCAAGATCGGGATTTGTTCGTCCATCCCGTTCTCCAAACAACGATCGAACGGTGTGTTGTACGCCCAATCGTAGAAGTCGATCGTCAGCGGCGCGACTCGATAGTCGTGTGCTTTGAGGAAGTCGCGCACTTCATTGCGCGTCGCGAGATCCACACCTTCTTGCGAGAACGTGTAACGGAACATCTTGGACTCGAGCTCGCGGCCCTTCCCCATGATGTCCGCGACCAGCGGCTCACCCGCTTGAATGTCCGCGATGAACTCGGCCAGCGGCACTTGCCGAATGTCCGTGTGCCGCGCCGTGTGATTGCCGAGCGGATGGCCCGCGTCGCGCCAACGTTCGAGGAGCGGTCGATCGTTGCGCGCACGCTGCGAGTTCACGAAGCCGTACACCGCGGGAACGTTGTGTCGCGCGAACGCCGCGAGCATCGCGTCCGCAATCTGCGACTTCGACCAACCCTCGACGACCGGCCCGTTCATCGTGAGATCATCGACGGTGATCGCGATTCTGATCTTCTCGCCGGGCCGTACTGGAGGGCCAAGACGTCTGCGCGTATCGGGGCTCGCATGCGCCGTACGCACCGAGTCGAGCTCCGGCTGCGTGAGCTGCGAATCGCCCGGCAACTCCGGGTCGACCGCGGGATCGATCACCGGCTTTTCAGAGGAACACGCGAGGCAGAGCGCGAAAAGCAGAGACGCCAAGGCACGTCGCATCTCGGTGAACGTAGCTCAAAATGTTAGGCTCCGCGACGTGAGCTCCGGTGACCGCGAAGACGATCGCATCTTCAATCGCCGCGGCCGCAAACACTTCCGCCGCACGTATTCCAAGAATGAAGCAAAAATCGGCGTCGCCGTCTTCGCCGTCCTCCTCGCCATCGCTGCGTGGGTGACGTGGCGTGGAGGTCGGCCCGACGAGCAGACTCTGCTCACCGCCGCCGATCTCTACGAGCCGAACCAAGCCGCATCCGCCCCGGAAAAAGCAGGCCCAAAAGATCGCGGCGCGCTCCCCGCCGACTTCGCACCGCCGAAGTTCACCGAGGCGCGCGTCGCTTCCTTCGACAGCAACAACCTCTACGAGAAGATCAACGGCCGCGAGGGCTACTACAAAGGTTTCGGTTTCGTGCGCCTCGACTCGGCCTCGATCACCAGCGACGAAAACGCGGAGATTTACGTCGACGTCGAGCTCTTCGATCTCGCTCGCATCGAAAACGCGGTCGGCGCCATGGCCGGCGAAGTGCCCGAAGGTGGAAAGTCGGAGCTGAAAAACGACGCGCTGATCTTCGAAGGCAAAAGCTCGATCCTTTTGGCGCGCGGCAAACACTACGCACGATTGATCGGCGCCTCCGAATCCGAGCTCGTCAAAGGCGCCCTCGCCCACCTCCGCGATCGTTTGTTGGCGGCGCTCCCCGGCGAAACGATGCCGCTCGGTTTCGCGCTGTTCGCCGCGGCCCTCCAGATCCCCGCAGATCGGATCAGCTTCGAGGCGGAAAACGCCTTCTCCCTCGGCTTCGCGAAAGACGTACACGTCGGGCGGCGCGCCGATGAAACCGAGCTGTTCCTGCTGGTGGAAAAAGACACGAAGTCCGCCACTGCGCTGGCGGCCAAATTCGGCGAAGGATTCAAGGAATACGGCGAAGATGCCGGCGCCTCCGCGGGAATATCGTGGGTGCGCGATCGTTATCTCTCCACTATCGCCGGCGCATCCTCCGCGGGACGTTGCGTCATCGGGGTGCGCGGCGCGTCCGACAAAGACAAAGCGAACAGCGAGCTCGCGACGTTGAAGACCGCGGCCGCTCGGTTATCCTCTTGTGGGGGCGAATGAGCGAACACGACGAACAACGCCGCCGCTTCTTGAAACACGTCGCCGTCGCCGGCGGCGCCTCTCTCGGCGCAACCTACTTCGCGCTCGCACCGTCCGATTGGCCAGGCTCGCTCAAAGACGAAAGCGGCGAGCTCGGCAAACCAAGACCAAAGGTCCTCACGCTCCCCGAAAAAGGTTACGCCGTCGAGCCTTCATCGCTCGCAGCAGATCTCGGCATCGCGCGCGGAAACAATGTGCCCGCCCTGGTCCGAAGTGCAGTCGACGCCATCGGCGGAATCAAACGTTTCGTGCAACGCGGCGACGTCGTGGTGATCAAACCGAACGTCGCGTTCGAACGTGCCGCGGCGCTCGGCGCGACCACCAACCCCGAAGTGTTGATCGCTATCATCGAGTTGGTGCGCGAAGCCGGAGCCAAAGAGATCCGCGTCTGCGACAACCCGATCGAATCCGCAGAAGCATGTTTCGTGAAGAGCGGCATCCACCGCGCCGCGATCGAATCGGGTGCGCGCGTCTATCTGCCGCACAAAGCAGACTTCGAAATCATCGACGTCCCGAACGCCAAGTGGATCTCGAAGTGGCCGTTCTTTTACCGCCCCTTCGACGGCGCGAACAAAGTCATCGGCGTCGCTCCGGTCAAAGACCACAATTTGTGCCGCGCTTCGATGACCACCAAAAACTGGTACGGCTTGCTCGGCGGACGCCGCAATCAGTTTCACCAAGACATCCACGGGATCATCGCGGACCTCGCGTTGATGTTGCGGCCGACCTTCGTCTTGCTCGACGGAACCCGCGTCTTGTGGCGCAGCGGTCCGACCGGCGGAAATCTCGAAGACGTACGACCTGGCCAAACGATCGTCGCCTCCACCGACTCCCTCGCTGCGGACGCTTTCGGCTGGGATGATCTTTTGGCCAGGAAGAGCGAAGAGCTCCCCGCCTATTTCGCCAACAGCGCGAAGCTCGGTTTGGGCAATCCGGACTACAGCTCCTTGAAGCTGAAAGAGGAGCACGTCGGATGAGTGATGGTCTGGTGCGTCCGGCGTGGCTAAAGCGCACGTTGAAGAAGAACAAAGACGGGAGCCCGTGGTGGGCGCGTACTTTCCGCATCACCACTTGGCGGATCATCTCGCAGATCTTTTTCTTCGCGCTGTTCATCTTCACCTTGTGGACGACGTGGTTCAGCCGGCTCGGCGGTTATCCGGTGTCCTTGTTTTTGGAGATCGATCCGCTGGTCGGCTTTGCGACCGCGCTGTCGACACACACGGTCTACCGCTGGCTCTATCGAGGGTTGTGGATCCTCATTCCGACGCTGATCTTGGGACGTTTTTTCTGCAATTGGATCTGTCCTTACGGAACGCTGCACCAGTTCGTCGGTTGGTTGTTCCGCATCCGCAAGAATCAAGATTCTATTCAAAAGAATCGTTATCGCCGGCTGTTCGAGCTGAAATATCTCTTACTCACCATCTTCTTGGTGATGGCTGCGTTCGGCTCTCTGCAGATCGGACTGCTCGATCCGATCTGTCTATTGGTGCGCAGCTTCACCGTGGCGATCATGCCGGCGCACGATCTGGCGACGACGAACCTCGCGGCGGCGCTGCGCGAGAGCCTGGGCATGGATCCCGAACCGCTGTTGATGCTCGCCGCAAAGCCGGGTGCCACCCACGCGCGGGTCTTCGCCGGTTCGTGGTTGATCGGTTTTCTGCTCGCGGGTTTGGTGGCCGCGAACTGGGTCATTCCGCGCTTCTTTTGTCGCGTGTTGTGCCCGCTGGGCGCGTTCCTCGGTGTGTTGTCGCGGTTCTCGTTGTGGCGCATCGATCGCGACGTCAACAAATGCACCGACTGCAATGCGTGTATGACGAACTGCGAAGGCGCGTCGGATCCGCAGGCCGCACTCCGAAAGAGCGAGTGTTTTGTTTGTTTCAACTGTATCGACGACTGTCCGGAAGACGCGCTCGCGTTCCGCTTCGTGCCGCCGGCCAACGCCTTCGACAAAGCAAAGACCGCGATCTCGAAAATTCTCCAGCTGGAGAAAGCTGCGCCCGCGGTTCCGCGACGGCGGTGGTTGTTCGCGGCGATCGGCGGCGCGCTCGCTTATCCGTTCGTACGTTTCTCCGGTGCCGCGAGCGCCAAAGGTTTTTCGCCGAAGGTGATCCGTCCGCCCGGCTCTGTCGCGGAACGCGAGTTTCTCGAGCGCTGCATCAAGTGTGATCAGTGCATCAACGTCTGTCCGACGAACGTCTTGCAGCCTGCGTCATTGGTGCAGTCTGGAATCGAAGGATTCTGGACTCCGGTGATGGATTTCGGCACCGGCTTTTGTCAGTTGAACTGCACACTCTGCAGCGAAGTATGCCCGACCGGCGCGATTCAAAAGACGACCCTGGCGCAGAAGCTCGGCCTACAAGAACACCAAGAAGCCGGACCGATCTCCCTCGGAACCGCGTTCTTCGATCGGGGCCGCTGTCTTCCGTGGGCCATGGAGACGCCGTGTGTGGTCTGCGAAGAAGTGTGTCCGGTGAGCCCGAAAGCGATCGGCACGTACACCGAAGAGATCACCCGTTGGGACGGTAAAAAAGTCACGCTCAACAAACCGTATATGCGGCCCGAGCTCTGTATCGGTTGCGGTATCTGTGAACATGAGTGCCCGGTCTCCGATCAACGCGCCGTGTACGTCACGGCGATCGGCGAGACGCGATCCAAAGAACGAACGTTGCTGCTCGGCAGCCACAAGAAGCGGGAGGAATCATGAGCCAGGAAGACGACAAAAAATTGTCCCGCCGCGATCTGTTTCAACGGGCCACGGCGACCGCGCTCGTGGCCGGTGCGCTCGGCCCGACGAAAGCGCTCGCGGCCGATCCGCTCCCGCAGGTCCCGCGCCGCGTGCTCGGAAAAACCGGCCAAAAGATCCCGATTTTGTTGTTCGGCGGCTCGATGCGGCTCGATCAACGTTTCGATCCCAAGATCGCCGAGGCGATGCGTTTCGGCGTGAACTACATGGATGCCGCCGACTGTTACGGCGGCGGCACCTGCGAGAGCGCGGTCGGCGCGTATCATACCATGGCCAAAAACCGTGCTGATCTTTGGATCACCACGAAGAGCGACGACCACGATCCCGCCGGCTTCGAAAAGGTGCTGGAAACATCGCTCAAAAAGCTGAAGACCGACCACGTGGAGCTGTATTTCCTCCACGGGCTCGACGATCCCGCGTTCCTTACCCCAGAGCTCTTCAAGGTCGTGGAGAAGCTGAAGAAGGAAAAAAAGATCGGACATTTTGGCTTCTCCTGTCATGCGGGCAACGTCGCCGAGCTGATGCAGAAGGCCGCCGGCATCTCCGCGATCGACGCGATCATGTTCCGCTACAACTTCCGCCAGTACGGAAACAAAGAGCTGAACACCGCGATGGATGCGTGCAGGAAGTCGAACATCGGGCTGATCGCAATGAAGACGCAGTCGTCGGAGTCGTCGTTCGCGGATGCGGTGAAGAAGTTCGAGTCCTCGGGCAAATGGAACAAATATCAGGCGGTGCTCAAAGCCGTTTGGGCGGATGAGCGGATCACCGCCGCCGTTTCACACATGGACAATATCGAGAAGCTTCGCGAAAACATCGCGGCGGCGCTCGACAAGACGAAGCTCGGACAACACGAGATCGAAGCACTGGAAAAGTATGCGCGGGATACGCGTGCCTTCGCCTGTGACGGCTGCGATCATCACTGCAACCCCGCGGTCGATGCGCCGGTGAAGATCGGCGCTACGATGCGCGCGCTGATGTATCACGACGGATATCAGGAGCCGGAGAAAGCGCGCGAGCTCTGGACGTCCTTACCCGAGCGTGCTCGACAGCTCCGTCTCATCGACTTCTCGCGCGCGAACGCCGCGTGTCCGCACGGCATCGACGTCGCCCTGCACATGAAACGCGCGGCCGAGCTCTTCGAGCCGAGCTCCCTGAGCTAAATCATTCGATTTCGAGCTTCGGATCCGGCGGAGGATCCTCGTGCGCCAGCTGCGCGCAGCGTTGGCTGCCGAGGATCTCGCGCGAGAGGATCTCGTACTCCGGAAATCGCGCATATTCGGTGGGCCCCTCGTCACAGGGGCTCCCGTCGATCGTCGCCGTCGGGCCGCGCACCTGAAAACGGAGCTGTTTCAGCTTCGCGTCTTGCGCCGAACGCAGCGTCACCAAGATGACGTCTTTTTCGCGCTTCGTGCTGGAGGTCGTCGCCGAGATGATCGGACCTTTGGTGCAGCGGACTTCGATCTTTTCAGGGATCACGAAGATGTGGGCCGGCTCGCGCTCACACCACTCTTTTGCGGTTAGTGTCCGATCGGACATACGTTTGATCTCGGTGTTCGGGTACCACCGGCCGACGAGATTGTAGAGCAGCGACTTCTCGTCTGCGCCGGTATCGACGTAGAACGTCTGCGGTGTTCCGGCGTCCGACGAAGCGGACCCGCCGCCGAGCACACCACATGCGCTCAACGCGAAGCTCATGAACAACACGCCGATGCGACGCATGCGAGAGATCAGGTAACACGAGGCGCCGAGCGCTGTCATCCCGCACGCGCTGCGGCCAAAAGCCGCGTCATCAGGTCCACCAGATCCTCCACCGGCATCCCTGGTCTTCCGGACAGGGTGACCCGCGCGCCACCTGCGACCTCGTAGGCGGCATGACGCGAAAAGCGTCGCTCCGCCAACCCGACCGACGTGATCTGCGACCAACGAACCAGCTCCCGAAGGCTCGCATCCCGCGTCACCCCGGCCCGCAAAAGGCGGAGCTCCGGCTCGATCTGCGCGCCCCAAAAAGCGCGTGCATCGAAGCCCACCCGCGCGATCTCCCCGGCTCGCACGCGCGCCGCCGTTTTCTCGACGTCCGCGCCCGCCACGAACTGCGGCGACGAAAGATCTGGGCGCAAGGGCGGGCCCCACCGGCGCAAATGATGCCAGTGCGCCGCGAGCGGATCCTCGATGAACAATTCCTCGGCGGTGAACGGATCGATGCGCCGGTATCCGAGCTCTCCGCGCGATAACCACCGCGGCGGCTCCACCGCCAGCAGCTCGATCGCCACGCTGATCGCCTTCGCTTCGATCGTCCCGAAAAAACGTTGCCGCACAGCACCGAGCGGACGCGCAGACGCTGGACGCCCTGCCCGGCCGACCGCCAGCGCTAAAGCCGCAGCTTCTCCGGGCTCGATCGAAGGTTGTTGAAGCCGTGCTTCGATCGCATCCAGATCGCGATCGTCGTACGCCGTCTCTTCGGCGATCGCGCCGATCAAACGATCGGCCGCGATCTCCACCGCAAGCAGCGCCACTTATTCCTCGGAAGGTTCGTCCGCGGTTTCTTCGGCCGGCTCGTCCGCGGTTTCTTCCGCAGGTTCCTCGGCCGGCTCGTCCGCGATTTCTTCTGCAGGCACGTCCGCTGCGCTTTCGAGCGGGCGCTGCATCTCTTCGTCGTCCGCCTCTTCGAGGTTGCAGACCGCGCCGACTTTGTCCTCTTCACCCAACCTGACCAAACGGACACCTTGCGTGTTGCGTCCGAGCTGCGAGATGTCGCTGCAGATCATGCGGATGATCACCCCCGCGGTGGTGATCAACATGATGTGGTCGGTGTCGACCACTTGGCGGAGCGCGACCACCGGACCATTTCGATCACTCGTCTTGATCAAGATGATGCCGCGTCCACCGCGTCCCTGCGGGCGATACTCATCGGTGTCGGTGCGTTTGCCGTAACCGTTCGAGGTGACGGTGAGGATCGTCGAACGTTCCTCGAGCACCGCCATCCCCACGACTTCGTCATCCTTGCCGAGCTTGATCCCGCGGACACCAACTGAAGGCCGGCCCATCGAGCGCAGATCGCTCGCTTTGAAGCGGATCGCCATGCCGTCTTTGGTGCCGAGCAAAAGATCCGTCTCGCCGGTGACCAGCTGTGCGGCGATGATCTCGTCGCCCTCGTCGACGCCGACTCCGATGATGCCCGTCGCGCGCGGCCGCGAATATTCCGAGAGCGCCGTCTTCTTCACCGTGCCGAGCTTCGAGGCCGTCACTACGAACGCGTTCTCGCTCCACTCGCGAATCGGCAAGATCGCCGACATCTTTTCGCCTTCACCGAGCTGGATCAGGTTCACCAGCGGTTTTCCGCGCGCGGTGCGTGCACCGGCCGGAACCGCGTGTACTTTCAGCCAATACACCCGGCCGAGGTTGGTGAAGATCAACAGATACGCGTGCGTCGAGGCGACGAACAAATGTTCGACGAAGTCCTCTTCGCGCACGTCCGATCCGCTGACACCTCTGCCACCACGCTTCTGCGCCTTGTATTCGGTGGCCGGCGTTCGTTTCACGTAACCTGCGTGCGAGAAGGTCACCACCATCTCTTCTTCGGCGATCAGATCTTCGTCGGTGTACTCGCCGACTTCACCGGTGATCTGCGTGCGGCGCGCATCGCCGTAGGTATCGCGGATCTCGATCAGCTCGTCGACGATCACCTTCATGAGCAGCTGATCGTCCGCAAGAATGCTGCGTAAGTACGCCATCTGATCGCGCAGCGCGCGCGCTTCGTCGCGAAGCCGATCGCTCTCCAACGCGGTCAAACGCTGCAGGCGCAAATCCAAGATCGCCTGCGCCTGTTTTTCGGTGAGGTGCACGACACCTTTGCCGAGCGCGATAGCGATCTGTTCGTCCTCGGCGTCGATCAGCTTCGCCAAGTTACCGAGGCCCGGGAACGGCTCGGCGACCAACTTCTCTTTCGCTTCCGACGGATCTTTCGAACCGCGGATGATCTCGATGACGCGGTCGATGTTATCGAGCGCGATCAACAAACCGACGACGACGTGGAACTTGCGCTCCGCTTCGGCGAGCTCGAACGCGGTCTTTCGCGTGACGACCTCGCGCCGGTGCTCCACGAAGTACGTGAGGAACTCTTTGAAAGCGCAGACCTTCGGCTGGCCGTGGACGATCGCCAGCATGTTGATGCTGAACGTCGACTCGAGCGCGGTGTGCGTCCAAAGCTGATTGAGCGTCACCTGCGGGATCGCGTCGCGCTTCAGCTCGATCACCACGCGCATGCCGGTGCGATCCGACTCGTCGCGGACGTCGGAGATGCCTTCGAGCTTCTTGTCGCCGACCAGCTCCGCGATCCGTTCGATCAAGCGCGCTTTGTTCACTTGATACGGAAGCTCGTTGATGATGATCGCTTGGCCACCGCGCTTGCGTTCCTCGAATTCGTGGACCGCGCGCACCTTGAGCGCACCGCGGCCGGTCTCGTAGCCGCGTCTGATCCCATCGCGGCCGCAGATGATGCCGCCGGTCGGAAAATCAGGTCCGGGAACGATCTTCATCAGCTCTTCGAGGCCGATGTTCGGGTTCTGAATGACGGCGATCGTCGCGTCGATCGTCTCCTTCAAGTTGTGCGGCGGGATCGACGTCGCCATACCGACCGCGATCCCTTGCGCTCCGTTGATCACCAGGTTCGGAAACTTGTTCGGAAAGACGACCGGCTCGCTCGTGGTCTCGTCGTAGTTCGGCGTGAAGTCGACGGTGTCTTTGTCGAGATCCGCGAGCATCTCACCCGACAAACGGGTGAGGCGAACTTCGGTGTAACGCATCGCCGCGGGCGGGTCGCCGTCGACCGAACCGAAGTTTCCTTGGCCGTCGACGAGCAACGCGCGCAGCGAAAACGGCTGCGCCATACGCACGATCGTGTCGTAGACCGCGGTGTCGCCGTGCGGGTGATATTTGCCGATCACGTCGCCGACGATACGCGCCGATTTTTTGTAAGCGCGGTTGTAGAAGTTGCCGAGCTCGTTCATCGCGTACAACGCGCGGCGATGCACCGGCTTCAAGCCGTCGCGCACGTCGGGCAACGCGCGCCCGATGATCACGCTCATCGCGTAATCAAGGTATGAAGAGCGCATCTCGTCTTCGAGCTGCACCGGTAAAATCGACTCCGGAGGCGGCGTGCCCGGACCTCCACCACCAGGTGGCGGCGGGGGTTCGGTCGGATCTCTCGACTCGGTCATGTGGCCGCCGTGTTAGCGAAATTCATCGAAGAAGTCGATGTCGAACCCGAAGACACGCGCACCATCATTCAACGTCTGGATCTCGATCGAAACGGTGGCCGCCGTCGCGGTGATCACGAACGGCAAGAGCTGCAATCCGGGCTCGTTTTTGGCCGATCCGCGGCCGATTTCTCGAGCATCGAGCGACAAGCGGACTTCGACGGGAGATCTGTTGTCCGATCGCGTGGCGGAATCGGACAACCCGTAGCGGAGCACGCCTCGACGCACGCCCTCCGGAACCGGAACATGTGCCGTCACCGCACCACCGGCGATCGGATGCATGAACAAAAGCAGTTGTTGCTTTCCGCGGATTTCAAAGGACTCCGCGCGCAGCTCCTGCCACGGTTGAGATCCGTACCGGCAACCCATACTCGGGTCCCGTCCCGGCAAAGCCGGGCCTCCCTCGGCCACGTGTCGATCGTTGCCGAGGGACGGGGTGCACGAGGATTTTTTCCCGGCCGCATCGATTGCGTCGATCTTCAGCTTGGTCAGATCTTCGCTGGCCCGCGAGCTCAGTCCCGGCGGCCGGGACACTGTCCTTTCGTACAGGACATCGCTGCGTCTGGCGTTGTGGATCTGGTAACGAATCTCCGAGCGGGCGTCGAGCAAAAGCGGTTTTTTGTAGTGCACCCGCGCGATCTGGGCCCACGCGTAATCGTTCGCATAACCTTCGAAAGAAACCGCCACCGGCCGCTTCTCGGCGACCGCGGCGCCGACCATCTCCACCGTGTTGGAGACGCCGTTGAGCGAGTCGACCTCCACGTAGTATCGGACGGTACCCGCGGCCATCGCCAGCACACTGGCCACCAGGACAGGTGCCGCGAGCTTGTTCCATCCGCGATCGATCCCCAGCGCGATCGGCAGAAGCGCCGCGGGCACCAAGAGATCGACGTAGTGCGGAAAGAACAGCTTCTTCGAGACCACCAAGAGGAGCGCAGCCGTGAAAAAGCTCGCCAACACGGCGCGCGTGAGCACCGCGCTCAGGTCGCGTTCGCGGATCTTTACGAACGCGATGATCCATCCGTAGACGGCGAGCGCGATCGAAACCACGTTCAACACCACGACCGCGCCGTGCATCGCGTACGCGTTTTTCCATCCCTGGACCGAGAAATACGCCTGCAGCTCGTTGAAACGCCCGCCCCAATACCCTTTCTCGAAATTGTAAGCGGTGTCCGCCGTGCCGAAGAGCACCGCATAGATCGCCGACTTCAGCGGCGACAGCATCACGTAGGAGAGCGGCTCTTTGCCGCCGCTGTTCGCCAAAATCGCGCGCGTGTTGGCGAACCCCGTCTGAAGCTCGCTGAGCAACACCCCGAGGTAGGCGAGAAATGCGGCGAGCAAGCCCACCGCGATCCACCTCTTGTCCCACCGGACAGGTGGCCAAGAGTACAGGATGACCGCACACGCCACCCAGCAGATCGGCGCCGAAAGGTGGAGCTGCGGGAAGATCAAGAGCAAGAACACCAGCGGCGCGAGCCAACGGGCGTCGTCGTGCGCTTTGACCGCGGAGTAGACGGCGAAGGTTCCCGCGACCGGTGTGACACAGGCGGACCAGACGCGGTCGCCATACAAGACATCCCACGGCGCAAAAGCGGCCAGCGCCAAAAAGATGAGCCCGGCGCGCGGTCCCCGAGCCTGCGTGGCGAGGCGCATGATCGCGAAGATCGCCAGCACGTGAAAGAGCGCGATGAAGAGGCCGCCGAGCCGCGGCGAGGAGCCGAAGAGCTGCGGGATGGCCGCGAAATAGTAGAAGCCGGCGCCCGGCAAACGCGCGACGGAGCCGGTGATCGCCGGGCCGAAGATCGGGAAGTGCTCGCCGGTCGCGATCCGCCGCGCGGTGGACCATTGTTCGGCTTCGTCGCCGGTGAAGCGGGCCTCGCCGGTGGCGTAGACTCGGATCGCCACGGCGCCCACGAACAACAGCACCACCATCCACTTCATGCGACCCCATCGCTCGCCGGGCTCGCTGCGCGCTCCGCCTGCACGCGAATCGTTTAACGTAGGCGCTCGAAAAAGACATCAGAGCTTGGTAGCTTCCCGCGCGATGACGATCGTCGACCGCATACGTGAAGAGCTCGAACGCCATGACATCAAGAGGATCAAAGTCGGCGGCTTCGACATCGACTGCATCCTCCGCGGCAAATACATCTCGCTCGAAAAGTTTTGGTCTGCGCTCGACGGAGGCATCGGCTTCTGCGACGTGATCTTCGGCTGGGATTCGGGCGACGTGCTCTACGATCGTTCGAAGGTCACCGGCTGGCACAGCGGCTACCCGGACACGCCGGCGACGATCGATCTCGAAACGCTGCGCATCATTCCTTGGGAGCCGCAGACCGCGGCGTTCCTGCTCGACTTCAAAGACGCCAAAGGCCAGCCGCTCGAAGTGTCGCCCCGGCAGCTCTTGAAGAAGGTCCTCGAGCGCACCGAAGCGGCCGGTTACGCGGCGACCATGGCCTGCGAGTTCGAATTTTTCATCTACGACGAGACCGCGAACAGCCTGAGCGACAAAGGTTATCGCGGCGCGCGCCCGCTCTCGCCCGGGATGTTCGGATATTCGTGGTTGCGCACGTCGCAGTCCGCGAGCTTGGTCCACGAGATCATCGACACGATGCAGGACTTCGACATCGCCATCGAAGGTTTCCATACAGAGACCGGTCCCGGCGTCTTCGAGGCGGCGATCCGTTACGACGATGCGCTGACTGCCGCCGACAAAGCGGCGCTGTTCAAGACGGCGATGAAAGAGATCTGCCACCGCCATGGTTTAGTGGCCTCGTTCATGGCGAAGCCGGCGACGAATCTGCCGGGATGTTCGGGCCATATTCATCAGTCGTTGTGGTCGAAAGATCACGAGAAGAACTTGTTCTTCGATGCGAAGGGCGAACACGGGATGAGCGCGCTGATGCAGCACTATCTCGCCGGGCAAGTGTCGTTGATGCCCGAGCTGCTCGCGTTGATCGCGCCGAACATCAACTCCTACAAACGTTTGGTGCCCGGAACTTGGGCGCCGACGCACGCGACTTGGGGCATCGACAACCGCACCTGCGCGCTCCGCGTGATTCCGGGCGGCATGAAGTCCGAGCGGATCGAGTACCGTTTGGCGGCGGCCGACATCAATCCTTACATCGCCATGGCCGCCGCGCTCGCGAGCGGTGTGTACGGGATCGAGAAGAAGCTGGCCTTACCGCCGCCGGTGATCGGCAATGCGTACGAAGCGAAAGACGTGGCGCCGTTGTCGAGCTCGCTCCGCACCGCGAACGAAGCGCTCGATCGGTCCAAGATCGCCCGCGAGCTGTTCGGTGCGACCTTCGTCGATCACTACGTGATGACCCGCGAATGGGAATGCCGCCAAGCCGAGCGCGCGGTCACGGACTGGGAGCTCGCGCGGTACTTCGAGCTCGCTTAAACTGAGTCCTCGCGAGAACAGATCTGACCGCCGCGACATAGCGGCTCGCGAAAGCCGCGCCTGATTTCGCGCCTTCCTCGTTGGCCCGCGTGCTGCAATTCTCTCGTCACATGCGCCTCTTCTGCTTGTTTGTCCCTTTGTCGGCTGCCCTCTTCTCCGCGTGCGGAGGCGAGGTGAACTGTGATCTCAGTTTGCGCTTCGGGCTCAACGTCACCGTCCAAGCGAGCGATCAAACGCCGATCTGCGACGCGACCGTGACCGCGGTCGACGGCACCTACACCGAGACCTTGATGCCTCTACCGGGCGGCGATTGCGCTTATGTCGGGGCCGGCGAACGCGCGGGCACCTATCGCATTCGCGCCGAAAAGACCGGTTTCATGGCTGCCGAACGCGCGGGCGTGGTCGTCGAAGACGGTGAGTGCCACGTCGAAGGGCAGAACGTCGAGCTGACGCTGACCTCGACCTGATCCAAAGGACAGCTCATTTTGCGGCGGGCTCTGAGATCAGCGCAGCCATCCGGGCGGGATACCGGCTTTGCGCGCTTCTTCGGGGATCGTCTCTTCGGTCAACACCACCAGCGCGTCGATCTCACGCTCGAGACGTTCCAGCTCTTTTCTCAAGTTTTCCAGCTCTTCGTTTTGTCCGGGGAGGCGCGAGAAGTCCGCTTGGATGCCGATGCTGTTCGCCTTCTCGCTCGCGAGCTTGAACTCCTCGAGCTTCTTGTCGAGCTGCGCGCGCGCTTGCAGCATCTTCTGGCGCCAGCCGTCGCGCGTGGCTTCGCGTTGGGCGCGTTTCTTCTGAATCTCGAGGAGCGTGGTTTCGATGCGCAGCGTCCGTTCTTGGCGCTCTGATTCTTCCATCTGTTGCCGCGACAGCTCGATGCGCTCGGCTTCCGCTTCGCGGCGCGCCAGCTCTTCTTTGCCGATCTGTTGCTCGAGCTCGCGACGCTTCTCTTCGCGTTGTTCGCGTTGTTTGTTGTAGTGCTCGCGGCGCTCCGCGGGCAGCTGGCCGAGGTTGTCGGTGTAGACCACGGTGCCGTCCGGCTTTTTGTATTTGTAGAGCTCGGCGGCGGCGGTCAGCGGCAGGCCCGCGAACAGAACGAAAGTCGAAACGAGAGCGAGGCGGCGCATGGATCGATCATCGCACGGTCGATGTGACTTTCAAGCGCGTGAAGAAGATATTAGGTTCCTCCGATGGGGCAGATCCCGTTCCTCTTCGATAAACAGAAGAAGAAAGCCGAGGCTCCGGCCCCGGCCAAAGAAAAAACACCCGCGAGCGCCGCACCTGCGAAGCCGGAGATTTTCACGGTCTCCGATCTGCAGCGAAGGCTGCGCGGGGATCTCGAAGAAGCGTATCCCGTCGTCTACGTCGCGGGCGAGATCTCGAATTTTCAGCTCAACGCACGTTCCGGCCACGCGTATTTCACGCTCAAAGACGAAGGTGCTCAAGCGAAGTGCGTGATGTTCCGCGATCAGATGATGCGCCTCAGGCACCGTTTGAATGACGGCTTACAAGTGATCGTCAAAGCGAAGGTCACGCTCTATGAACAGGCGGGACAGCTGCAGTTGAGCGTCGCCGCCGTCGAGCCGAAAGGTATCGGCGCGCGCGAGCTCGAATACCGCGAACGTGTCGAGAAGCTAAAGAAGGAAGGCCTCACCGCCGACACGCGCAAACGCAAGATCCCCGCCTTCCCGCGCTGCATCGGCGTGGTCACCAGCCGCGACGGCGCCGCGCTCCGCGACGTGTTGAAGACCATCCTCCGCCGCGATCCCTACGCACACGTCGTCTTTTCGTTCGCCCAGGTTCAAGGAAACGGCGCCGCCGGCGACATCGCCCGTGCCTTGCGCGTGCTCGATGAATCGAAGAAGTGCGAAGTGATCGTGTTGTGTCGCGGGGGCGGCAGCATCGAAGATCTCTGGTGTTTCAATGAAGAGATCGTCGCGCGTGCGATCTGCATCTCCTCGATCCCCATCGTCACCGGCATCGGTCACGAAACCGACACCACCATCGCCGATCTCGTCTCCGATCTGCGCGTCTCCACGCCGACCGCGGCCGCCGAAAGAGTGACCGCGATCCGCGCCGAGCTGCGCGCGGAATTGTCGCAAAAACATGCGCGCCTCGAACGTGCGCTGGCTTATCGTCTGAGCACCTTGCGCGATCGCATCTCGCGTTTGTCGGCGCGGCTTCGCGATCCCCGCGCGATGATCGAACGTCGTGCGCAGCGGATCGACGAGCTCTCTTTGCGCAGCGAACGTGCGCTCCGCAGAACGCTCGCCAAGAAGAACGAACGCCTGCTCGCGGTGGAGAAACGTTTGGGCCGGCTCGATCCGGCGGCGAAGCTCAAAGCGCACGATCATCACCTGTCGCGGCTCGAGGCGCGGATGCAGACGGCGATCGCGCGGAGGGTGGAGCGCGCGCGGCACCGATATGAAGTGTTCGTGCGCGAGCTCGATGCACGTTCGCCGCTGGCGATCCTCGGGCGTGGTTATTCGCTGGTGTTCGACGCGGACGGTCGTCTCGTAAAAAAAGCGAGCGAGGTGCAGAAGGGCGATCGCCTGCGAGCACGCCTCCACGAGGGTTCGCTTTTCGTTCGTGTCGAAGACGAGACTTGACCGAAACCAGCGGGAAAGCCGACCCTCCCGCGCATGTCGGACCCCGATCGCGAGAGCTTCGAAACGCTCCTGAAACGGCTCGAAGGGATCGTCGGCAAGCTCGAATCGAATGAGCTGTCGCTCGAGGATGCGATCGACGCTTATCAAAAAGGTGTGACACTGGCGAAAGAGGGCCACGCCCGCCTCGCCGATGCTCAACTGAAGATCGAGGAGGTCACCCGCGCCGGAGAATCGCGGCCGATCGACCCCTCGAAGGTTTTGGAAGAACGCGAGTGAAAAACGCGCTGCTCGAAGCGCAGTCGCTGGTCGACCGCGCCTTGAACGAGGTGATCGACGGCCTGGATGCCGGCGTTCCCGCGCGCCTCCGCGAAGCGATGCGTTACGCGGCGTTGTCGCCGGGAAAACGGCTGCGCCCTGCCCTGGTCTTTGGATCAGCACGCGCGCTCGGCGCAAGACCGAAAAAGGTCGTCACGCCGGCGTGTGCCGTGGAGATGGTGCACGCCTATTCTTTGGTGCACGACGATCTGCCCGCGCTGGACGACGACGATCTGCGGCGTGGAAGGCCGACGCTCCACCGCGCCTTCGATGAAGCCACCGCGCTGCTTGCAGGCGACGCGTTGTTGACCGAAGCATGGGTGTTGCTCGCCAAGAAGGACCGTTCGAAGGCGCGACCTCGGGATCGACTGCGCGCCGTGCTCGAGCTGTCGCGCGCGGCCGGTGCGGCGGGGATGGTCGGCGGCCAACAAGACGACATCATGCTCGGCGAGGGACCCGAGCTCGAAGCGCTGCGCGCGATCCACCGCCGCAAAACCGGATGTCTCATCGAAGCGTCTTGTGCGCTCGGGGCGATCTGGCTCGGCGCAGGCGAAGAGGAGGTCGAGGCGCTGCGATCCTTTGGGCGCGACATCGGCCTCGCTTTTCAATTGGTCGACGACGCGCTCGACGGCGACGGCATCGCGCGGATCGCCGGCGAAGCTGCCGCCCGCGCCGAAGCCGAGTCGTTGACCACACGAGCGCTGAAGACGATCGAGCACTTCGGCAAAGGTGCGAACGCGTTGAGCGGGATCGCACGGATGATCGTCGAGCGGAGAACGTGATGAAGCTGCTCACCGTCATCTGTCTCTGGTTCGCTTGTTTCGCGCTGAGCTGCGGCGGAAAATGCCGCGTCACCAGCCAGTGTGAATCGGGCGAACACTGCAACTTCACCACCGGCGAATGTGTCGCAGGTTGCGCGTCGAACGCGGAGTGCGAGGCCGGGCAGCGTTGTGACGTCGAGACCGGTCGCTGCAGTTACCCGGACCGCGGGCCGATCGCCATGGACTCCGGCACTTCGACCGTCACCTCGACGACGCCGGACGCGAGCCTCCCCGACTGACATGAAGACGCGCGCGGACGAGCTGGTGGTGGAGCTGGGGCTCGCCGAGGACCTGCCACGCGCTCGGGCGATGATCATGGCGGGTGTCCTGGTGGCCACCTGGCCTTCAGGACAGGAACGCAAGTTGGAGAAACCGGGCGATCTTTTGCCGCAGGGCTCGACGTTGCGGCGCACCGGTGAAGCCCGCGTCTTCGTGGCGCGCTCGGGGAAAAAGTTGGAAGGCGCGCTCGATCGTTTCGGTGTCGACGTGAAGGATCGTGTCTGCGCGGACATCGGCATCGCGGCCGGCGGCTTCACCGATTGTCTGCTCCGGCGCGGCGCAAGAAAAGTGTACGGCGTGGACGTCGCGTACGGACAGGTCGCGTGGAGCATCCGGAGCGATCCGCGCGTGGTCCTCCACGAACGCACGAACGCACGTTTGTTGCCGCCCGATGTTTTCGGAGAACGGGTGGATCTTTTGGTCGCCGACGTTTCCTTCATCTCGCTGGCCACACTTCTGCCGGCGCTCGTTCCTCAATTGAAGGACGAAGCCGAGCTGGTCCTCTTGGTGAAGCCGCAGTTCGAGCTGCCGAAAGCGGAGATCGACGAGGGCGGCGTGATCACCGATCCCAACAAACGGCGGCGCGCGATCGAACAGGTCGTCTCCGCGGCGCGCACGCTCGGCCTCGAGCTGAAGAACGAAGCGGAGTCGACGCTCCCCGGACGCGACGGCAACGTCGAACATTTGGTGCACCTCGTGCGCAAAGAGACGCGATGAAAATTGTAGAGATCTTGATCGGCGTAATGCGCGACGGCGCCCCGCACACCGAAACGTTCGCCGTCGAAGGCTCGACCACCATTCCCGTGCCGAATCCGGAAGAGCTGGCGCTCGCGGTGCGCGAAACGATGGCGCGCGCCACCCGCGAAACCGCGAAGGAAACCTTGCCGTTCATCCGCATCACCGCACGCGAAGGTGCCGATGAAATTTCCATCGCCGACGACGCCGCCGCGGGCCTGCGCCTCTACACCGAGACGCAAAAACGCGGTTTGCCGCTGATCGTGGAAGCGAAAGCCGGCGACGAGGAAACGATCGACGCCCTCCTCGCGCGCGTGGCGCTCGCTTTTTCCGCAGAGGACAACGAACAGCTGTTCTTCGCGCTCGGCCGTGAAGATTTCGAGAACACGACGCGCGCACCCTCGAGCGAATACGAAGCCGCACAGCAGCGCGCGAAACAGCTCGAACAAGCGGTGCGCCGGCTCGATGATCGGATGACGAAGTCGGTGGTGCCCGACTGGTTGTGGATCGCTTCGGGCTTCGGCGGCATCGGGGTGTTGATGACCACCGTGGCCCTGCTCTACCCGGATCTCCGCTCGATCATCGTGCCGATCATCGTCGTCGTGGCGGTGCTCGGTTTTGCGGCTTACGCGCGGATGTCGATGCGCGAGATGAAACGCCGGGGAAAGATCTTGAACGAACGTCGCGAGCTGCGTGCGCGGCGTGAAGACGCCCGCCGCGAAGCACGGATGCTCGCAGGCGGAAGCGCGCCCCCGTCCGAAGGATCAGGTGAGCAGATCCCGGCGGTCATCGCCGGTGCGCCCGCGGGCGCCACCAAACGCCAGGTTATCTCTTTTGTGAATAAACCGGCGTGAGCCAGTCGCTGAAGCGGTGATACTGGTTCCGCACCGCGCGGCCGTAGATGCCCATGAGGCGTTCGGTGATCGGTCCGATCTTACCTGTACCACCGACCAGGCGGTGATCGACCATGGTGATCGGCGCGATCTGCGCACCGGTTCCGCACAAAAAGATCTCGTCGGAGACGTACAGCTCCGTGCGATCGATCGCGCGCTCTTCGGTTTTGATGCCCAGCTCTTCCTCGGCGATCTGCATGACCACGCGGCGCGTGACGCCTTCGAGGATGTTGTGGTTCACGCCGGGTGTCGCGATGCGGCCGTTGCGCACCAGGAAGATGTTCATCGCGCTGCCTTCGGAGACGTGACCGTCGGGGTTCAGGAAGATCGCTTCGTCGAAGCCGTTTTGATAGGCCTCGGTCTTCGCCAGCGCGGAGTTGATGTACGCGCCGGTGATCTTCGCGCGTGCCGGCACCGCGTTGTCATCGATCCGCCGCCAGCTCGCGACGCAAACCTTGATCCCGGTGCGATTGATGTAATCGCCCATGGGGACCACGAACATGGTGAACTCAGTCGTGAGATTGTGAAGGCGGACACCGATCAGCTCGTCACCCATGAACAACAGGGGACGCACGTAGACGTCTTCGCGCAGCTCGTTTTTCTTGATGAGCTCGATGGTGATGTCGCAGAGCTCCTCCACCGAGTACTTCAGGTTCATGTGAAGGATCCGCGCAGATTGGTGTATGCGCTCAAAGTGCAGCGCCGCTTTTAGGAGATAGAGCTCTTGCTCCTCCGCGTTCCAATAGCCGCGGATGCCTTCAAAGCAACCCGTGCCGTAGTTCAGTCCGTGCGTGAGCACGCTGACTTTCGCTTGCTCATAGGGAACGATTTCCCCTCGAAAGAAGACAAACCTGGGGCCAGTCACGGGGGAGTGTCTCGCATGATTTCGAGCTCGGAGGAAAGGACGGCGTTGTGAGCGCGATCGATCCGACTCCGCCCGGTCCCGCGAGTCCGCCGCGAACGGCCGGGGGTTGGAATAGCGGGCCGGCGCGTGGCGTTCAGGCAATGGAACGATGGAGATGTCAAGGCGCTGGGCAGGCCGAGACCGCTCTATCCTCCAGGGCGACCGAGGGTTCCTTGCCGATCCCTCCCCGACTCGTGATTTTCGGTCGCCATCAATTCTGTTGGCTTTGTTGTGACCCCGGGGGGCGGCCGCGCAAAAGGAAGGGGCAGCCTGATGCGCGTACGCTTCTCGGGGTCCTTTTTTCCCTCTATCCTTCGACCGCCATGCGCGGAACCAAGATACGCATCGGAGTTTTCGCGCCTTCGAGCCCGTTCGCCGACGAACGGTTTCAACGCGGCCTCGATCGGCTGCGCGCGCTCGGCGTAGAGCTCTTCCTTCACCGCCAACTCGAAGAGAGAAACGGCTACCTCGCGGGAAGTGATCGCGCGCGGATCGATGCGTTCCATGATCTGATTTCGGACAACAACGTCGACGCCGTGATCGCCGCGCGCGGCGGCTACGGTGCGCACCGCATCATCGAACAGATCGACTTCGAACGTGTCCGCGCGGCGAATAAACCGCTGATCGGATTCTCGGATGTTTGCGCGTTTCACAGCGCGATCCTCTCGCGTCTCGGACGCACCGGAATTCACGGACCGGTGGTGACGCAGCTCGGCGAGCTCCCCGACGCTGACACCGACGCCTTGCTCCGCCTGCTCACCGCTCCGCCCGAACGCGTCGTCCTGGAAGCCCAGAAACCATCGATCGCCCCGGGACACGCCGAAGGGATCCTCGCCGGAGGATGCCTCTCGGTGATCGCACCGATGATCGGCTCGGAGCTGCTCTATCTTCCCGCGGGCTCGATCCTCTTGTTGGAAGACGTCGGCGAAGCACCGTACCGCATCGATCGCCTGCTGACGCATCTGCGTCTCGCGGGTGTGTTGCAACGTCTCGCGGGTGTCGCGCTGGGCGATTTTATCGGCTGCAACTCGCCGCGGGAACACGAACAAACGATCGACGAGGTCCTCGCCGATCGCCTCGGCGATCTCGGCATCCCGGTGATCTCCGGGCTCCCGATCGGACACGGCAAACGCAACTATCCCGTCACGCTCGGCAGAACCGCGTCGATCGACGCTGAGGCGCGCACGCTCACCCTCTCATGAAGTCGGCGATCGACATCTTCGCGGAGGGCGCGCGCGACGGAGCTTATCCCGGCGGACAGCTGGCGATCTCCCGCGAAACACAACGTTTGGTGCACGCCGCGGCGGGTGTGATCGCACCCGGGCAAGAGCCGACGAACGAAAACGTCATCTACGATCTCGCGTCGCTGACGAAACCACTCGGAGCCTCGCTGCTCTTCGGGCGCGCCGTCGAGCAACAGAAGGTGTCGATCGACGATCCTGTCCGAAAGTACGTACCTGGCCTAGATGCCAGGATGCAGATGCACCACCTGCTCGAACATTCGAGCGGTTATCCGGCGCACCAACGTTTCGACGTCTCGCTGCCGGAAACTTTGCGCCCCGGCAGTTGGGACGCGTGGCGACACATCATCTTCAAAGCCGCCGCCATCCCGCGCGATGCGGAGCCGGGTGAACGCGCGCTCTACAGCGACATCGGTTTCATCCTCCTCGGCGCAGCGCTCGAGATCATCTTCTCGAAGCCGCTCTCGATCGCGCACGCTCAGCTCGGCACGCAGCTCCTCTACCGCGATCGCCGCGGACAGCCCGCCTTGCCCATGGTCCGCCCACCTTGGCCGTTTGCGCCGACCGAAGGGTGTACGCCCGGTGAAGTGCACGATGAAAATGCGCGCGCCATGGGCGGGGCCGCAGGACACGCCGGTTTATTCGGAACGGCCCACGCGGTCCTGAAGCTCGGCGAACAATTGGTGCTCGCCTATCACGGTTGGCGCGGCGGGATTCTCAAACCGGAGACCGTGCGCCGCATGTGGATGCCGAGCACGGTGAAAGATTCGACGCGTACGCTCGGTTGGGATCGTCCCTCGAAACAAGGCTCATCGACCGGCGGACGTTGGCCCGCCGGAAGCGTCGGCCACCTCGGCTTCACCGGGACGAGCATTTGGATCGAGCCGGAACGTGGCTTGGTAGCGGTGTTGATCACCAATCGGGTCTGTCCGACGCGCGCCAACAACACCATTCGCCGCTTGCGCCCGCTGCTCTACGACGCGATCTGGGAACAATATTCGCGGCCGCGTGCGAAGGCGCGCTCGCTTGCCGGCGTACGCCCGCTGTTGCGTCCCGCGCTCGGCGCCGCCGAAGAAGAAGAGAACACGCAGCGGATCGATCTCACCGAAAAACGGTGATCATTCGGCGAAGGCGCCGCTCTCGTAGTCCCGCAGGAAAGTGCAGGCCCCATCTTCGGGTTCTGCTTCGAGCATCAGCGACACGACGTCGGCGCGAGTCGCCGTCGCTGTCCGCAGGACGAACAGCCCCACGCGGGTCTCTTCGCTGGAGATCGGACGTACGAAACCGAGCTCGACTTCGTGCGCCGCGAGCAGCTCATCGGGAAGGGAGGGCGTACGTAGCGCCTTCTCTAAAGCCGCGCGGTCCTTTTTTGCGATATCGGCGACCAAAGTTTCGGCGCAGCGATCCGCGCGTGCACCGCGCACCAAGACCAGCACCACGAAAACGGCGACTGTCACTAAGGACAGGATGAGCGCCACACGTTTCATCGACCGAAGGGGCTGTAGTTCATCAGCGCACAGAACACGAGCGCGAGGTAACGCGCATCCGCGCCCGCGTGATGGAGCTGCGACAGATCGCGCGGCGGCACGTTCGCCAACGTCGCGGCGACCGTCTTCATGCTCGTCTGATTCCAGGGAAGATCGAGCTTACCCATGGCCAGCGGCTTCGTATCGAGCGCGGAGTGGCCGAACACGTTCTCCACGCCGAAATGACCGCAATAATAAGAGAAGAACATCCAATCGAAGGGCGCGTTGTGCGCCACGAAGACCGGACGTTCTTTTTCGCCCTGCTGCTGCGTGCGAATCCAGGAGATCAACTTCTGCATCGCTTCTTTCGGTGCGAGCCCGTGCACCGCGAGCTCCTCGAGCTTAAGCTTGTGCACCGCCATGGCCGCTTCTTCCGCTTCCGGATAGACCGGTTTGATCTCCATGTAGAAATCCGCGAACGGCTGATACGTGCCTTGAAACCGGCGCACGTGCGTCGCACCGACCGAAAGCAGGCTGTGCCTCCCGGGGATAGGGCCGGTCGATTCGACGTCGATGCAGAAGTAATCCAAGAGTCGGTCTATAGACCGCTCACCTCTTAAAGGCGAGCACTGTGCGCGCGTCGGCCGTGTGAAGCTTCTCAACCTCCACCCCGAACGCGGCCCGGATGTTTTCCGCGGTCGAAGGCGCAAGGAAAGATCCGCGACTTAGGCTTTGCTGGTGCCTTGGCGGCCGTATTTATCTTCGAGGCGCACCACGTCGTCGAGCTCGGGGGTGCTGGCTTCGAGGATATGCGTGTCTTCGAGCGCGATCATGCGGTGCGTGGTGAACGGCGTGATGTGGTACGAGTCGCCGGCTTTCATGATCAGATCTTCGCGCGGCTGATCTTTCGGCCCGACCTCGAACACCATCTTTCCCGACAACACGTAGACGGTTTCGTCTTTTTTCTCGTGATACTGGAGCGAGAGTCGTTCGCCCTGTTTCACGAACAACACCTTGCCCACGTATCGCTCCGTGTGCGCCCAAATGATCTCGTGACCCCACGGTTTCTCGACACGGCGCACGTCTTGGCGATGACCCATCTTATTTTCCACGGGTGCCATCTTAGCCGGAAATAGATCCGCAAGCTTCTTCCCGATTTCTGCGGCTTCTTTCACCGTGGCGATCGGCGACACGCGCAAGATGACGGCTTTCTTGTTCGCGCGCTGCAGAAACTCGACGCCCTTCTCTTTCGTCTCTCCGTAGGCGGTGGCCGTCGTTTGTTTGCGCGGCGCGAGCAACACCGGAACCGCATCCGCTTCGAGACAGGCGGCCGCGAGATGAATCGCGCTCTCTGCGTTGAGGCGAAAGGCGCGATCGAGATCCTTCTCCGCAGCGGCTTCGTCTTCGAGACCTTCGACGAGCACCGCACCCTCCGGCTTCACGCGCATGACGAGGTCACGCACGCCGCGCATCGAAGTGATGTCGGCGGCCGATTCGTTGATCACGGTGATTTTGCGGTGCTCCAGCTCTTTGGCGATCGCCGCGGTGATCTCCGCCCGCCCGCCCAACAACAAAACGCTCACTTGTAGCTCACCACCATCGCTTCGTTCGCGATGTTCTCCGGCAATGCGGTGCGCGCTTTTTCGGCATCGGCGCGCGTCTTGAAGGTTCCAATTCGGACGCGATGCCACACGCCCTTCCCTTTGATCTCTGCGGGCACGATGTAGATCGGATACATCGCCACCGCGGCGACGCGGGCATCGAGGCTCGCTTCCGCCGCTCCGAGATCCGGATAGGCGCCGATCTGGATACCGAACGCGGTCGCGTCATCCGGTGGACCGACGGTGATGTTCAGCTTCGGTTTTTCTTCAATTTTGGCCGGAATCTCCGCGGCTGCGGGTTGAGGCTCGGGGACATTTTCCGTCTCCGTGGCCACCGCGACCGGTTTCGGCGTCTCTTTTTCGACGGCCCGCTCCACGAGCGCCGGCTGCTTTTCGACGCGCATGCCCACGGCCATGCCGAGCGCAAACGAGCCCGCGAGCAGAGCGACCAAGAGGATGATCAAAAAGGTGACTGTACCTTTGGACAGGGTGAGCGCGACGCGCATCGCTCGAGGCAAGGAACGCCGCTTGCGCACCGGCGGCAGAACAATGCCTTCCATCGGAGCCCAGCCGGGGGAAGCCGGGCGTCCCGCAACCACGAGGCGATCGTGGTCCGCGGTCCTCTCCCCTTCGTTCACGGCGAGGTCCTCAAGACGTACGCATCGCCGGTCGCGCGGCTGACGACCACCAGATCGTCTTTGTTGTCGCCGTCGATTCGCCCGCAAGCGATCGGTCCGCCCGTCGCGCCGCCCGGCAACACGAACTCGTCGGGCGGATCGAGCAAGCCGCCGAAGCCGTCGCCGTTCATCACGAACACTCGGCTCTCATCATCCGCGGCGATCGCCAAGTCGAGCGCATTGTCGCCGTTGAAGTCGCCGGTGCACATCGCATCGGGAGAAAACGCGAGCTCGTAACGCTGGCAACCACCCTCGGTCGGGCTGGAGAGCTCGAACAACGACTGTTTCTGGTTGGTGTAAAACGCCCCGGCACATCCTTTGGCCATGGTGCCTTCCGGCAATTCACGGAACAGCGGACACGCACGTTCGGGATTCGATCCGCGAAGACACTTTTCGCGCGAGGTCCACACGACGTCGCCCGCCTGATCGGATGCGCTGTCGAGTTGCACGATGGCCGCCGCGTGGATCGGCGCATTCAACGTCGGTGACGTCGTCCAACCGAAGGTCCGCTGAGACGCGCGCGCTTCGATCAGCTCGAGGCCGCCATCCGAAGGAACGACGATGTCCCAGTTGTCTTGTTCGTCGATCTCGCCCGCGGTGATGCTGTACGGATACCGCGGCGTGTGCGCGTTTCCGACGTAGACCCGATCGGGAATTCGGCAGCCGCAGAAGTCGGTGCCCGAACACATGCTGACGTTCAGGTCCTCGCACGTGCATTGCGAGCTCGCCATGGCATCCGATTTATCGCAGCTGACGTAGGGACTGCGGCAACCCTCGTTCTTCGGCAACATCCCGCGCCGCACGCACGTCCCGTGATCGCAGATCTCTTCCGCGTTCGCGCAGCGCCCGTTCGGCGCGCTCGGCCCGCACTCCATGCCCGCCGGCGCATCGTCGTTCCAACGATTGAGGAACAGATCGACGATCTTATCGCGCGCGACACATACGCCGGGCTCGGTCGTCGTCGAACAACCACCACATTCGCAGAGCTCTTCCGCGGGACAACCGCACGCCGCAGGATTATTTTCGCAGCTCTCTCCTTGGTTCATGCGGCAGTGGGTTTGCAGGCTGCACGGCTGCGTGTTGCGGCTCCGGCCCTGCGCGGAGATCGCGAGATTCTTGTATGCGCCCCCGTTCAACACATAAGGCGCGACAGCGATCGCGTTCGACGCCGTCAGTGTCTGCCGTTCATCCAGCTCCATCGAGCCGTTGACGTCGCGAAGGATCAACAGCTCCGAACCTTCGCAAGGACATGCGCCGTCCGGCGGATTAAAACAGGCGCAGGGCTGTCCGGGAGTACAGGTGCGCGATTGGCAATCGGTGCGGCGGCTGTTCACGATCGCGATTTCGTCGGTGATGAATCCGGGCCCGACGAGATCCGTGACCGCTAGGCTCGCGGGCAAAATGCCGAGCCCACCGGGCGGCTGGCGCACGGGATACGGCGTTACATTCGAGGAGAGCGAGGTGTAGACCGCGAGCCGCGTGTTCCCGAAATTCGGGTCCTTCATCGCCGCAGAGCCGGGCGTACAGGCGCGCGCCGAACCTTCGCAGGAGAGGATGACCAGCTCGCGTTCCGCGCTGCCCGTCAGCTGGCCGAAAGCCACGGCGATCGGGATACCTGTCCCATCGATCACAGACGACGAAGGAAAGGTGACGCGTTCGGTGACCGACACCGCGAACTGTTGGGTGTAGCGCTCGGTGTCGTCTTTTTCGGGATCGTCGAGCTCGGGCGCGACCGCGACGATCATGCCGGTGCCCGACATGTTCGGCAGCTTCACCCGCACCGACGCTTCGCCTTTCGCATCGGTGAACGTCCCGAGCTGCATGCCGCCGCCTTCGAACGAAAAGCCATCGGTGTTCGAGGTCAGCTCCACGGCGACGCCGGGGATCACGTAAGAGGTCGCGTTCATCGGCGACTCGGCTTCCACACGCACTTTCAGCGGTACGGGGAGATCTTCACCTTCGCGACCGACCTGTCGATCGCCTTGCGCTTTTACGAGCCGCGCGCTCGTCGGCAACACCACCGCGAGCCGCACTTCGACCTCGACGTGATCATCTCCGCCGCCTTCGGAGTCGAAGTCGGACGTGCAGCCCTCGAGGATCGGCGGCGCTTCGTCTTCACGACTCGAATATGCGGTGACGTAGATGATCATTCGGCCCGACGGGACCTGTGTCAGCTCTTGATCGATGGAGAACGGATACTGATAGTCGCCGCGAACCTGCGCACCTTGGATCGGACGGCCTTCCTTCGCCGCACCGAGAAAAGACATACAGTCGCGATCGTTCGTGCTCGCGGTGCCTGTGTCGGGCGAGTGCGCTTCGAGCACGATCCGCTGCGTCGCCAATCGCGCCGCGTCGTTCGGAAAGATGAGCGCGATCGATTGTTCACCCGAGCCACACGCCGCGAGCAACAAACCGGAGAGCACAGGCAAGCGAAGCGCGCAGTGAGCGCCGCGAACGTAGGGCCGCAGGCGGGCTAGCCCCGCCGATAACGGC
>WUUC01204322.1_pt1 | contig 40246 bp, 40 predicted proteins | sample 6278441 | NCBI WGS metagenome assembly WUUC01 (sample SAMN13675441, study PRJNA597444) | soil metagenome | isolation source: soil | place: USA: Washington | collected 2017-10
ATGTAGCTTATGGAAGTGTCGCTTACCTGATCATATTAAATGCCAGAACCAGGCTGGATGCATCACTTGTAGCAAATACGCTGATCGAGGCAACAGAAGTAGCCAGTGTAGAAAGAAATTTATCGGCAGAAGCAAAACGATTATTGGAAGGCGGGTTTGTGAAACTAAAAATAGTGGGTGGAGTGAATGCAACCAGTGCAGCAACAATTACAAGCATTACTAAGCTCCGGCAGGAAATGGCTAAGATGCAGTCCACTGTAGCAGGTGTAAATGCCATGCCTTTATTCTATAATCTTTGTTATGCCTCCGATAATGCGTCCGTAAAAATCGGTGCATTTACAGAGTTTACTGATACCCGTTGTTTCAAGGCAGACAAATTAGATGTTAGCATTCTTTCCGTCAAGCCAACCGCCGTAGTTGATTTCGGGGATGAAGAATTGTATGGCAGCATCCGTGTCGATTGTGACGGCGATCCTATTGGCGGGCGTGAATTCTGGAACAGAAGTGTTTCTATTCCGGTTGCAGGGAAAGCCAACCAGAATATTAGCATGGATAAGCAAACGATCACTTACAATCTTAATCCAGCCCTCCTTGATTTTGAGAATGAAAGAATAAAAATGGGAATAAACATAAAGGATAAGATTATGGGTGGACTTGACCCCGAAGGACTGGGAGCTAACGATACAGATAAAAAAAGAGGGTATGCGCAATACAGTCCGGCATCTTTTGATATTGCTCTCAGGGATATAAAAGACGCACCAAATCAAACGGTTGACAAAACGTACAGTGTTACCGATAATGGTGCCAATATTGAGGTGAAAGTGCGTTACAAATTATACTTCTGAGAATAAGACCCGGTATTTTAAGATACGGTTGAGTAAATATCAACCGGATCTGTTACTTCGCCTGGTCTGAATAATTTTGGCTATCCGGTAATAACGGGTCATTTAATTTGACTACCCTGTTTTTAGCTTGTCTTTTCCGCATGACCATGTTCAGCAATTCAACCAGAAATGAAAAGGCCATACCGAAGTAAATATAATTCTTGAGGTGAAGTTGTTCAGCAGCTTCGGCGTTCCAGCCTTCAACTACAAGGCTTAGCCCGATCATTACCAAAAAAGAAAGGGCAAGCATTTTCAACGTAGGATGTTTATGAATAAACGCGGAAATGTTTGGGCTGAACGTAAACATGATAAACATGGCGATCACTACCGCTGCGATCATAATCTCTACATGTTTGGCGGTACCGCCTGCCGTAATGATACTGTCGAAAGAAAATACGGCATCGATCAGCATGATCTGGAAGATGGCCTGGCTAAAGCCCAGCGGCTTTTTATTAGCTGCATTGGCGTTGGGATCCTCTCCCTCCAGCTTATGGTGTATCTCCATCACCGATTTATAAATAAGAAAAAGACCTCCAGCCAGCATGACAAGACTTGCGAGGTCAAATCCTTTCCCTGCTATGGTGAAAACGGATTTTCCTTTTTGGGATAATAGCCAGCCTAATGCAAGCAATAGCAAACTGCGGGAAATGATACCGGTGATCATCCAGATACGCCTGGCCCTTTTCTGTGCCTTGGCTGTAGGCAACCGGTTCATGATGATACTGACAAAGATCACATTGTCGATACCTAAAACGACCTCCAATACCACAAGAATAAGAAAACTGATAATACTTTCGCTGGTAAATAAATGTTCCATTCTAAAAATTAAAATTGCAAATTTATACCAATGCCCGGCAAATACGTTTTACAATAGCAGGCCCTTCATAAATAAATCCGGTCCAAACCTGCACTAAAGCCGCACCGGAATTAAATTTTTCTTTTGCATGTTCTGCTGTAAATATTCCTCCTGAAGCAATAACGGGAATTTCCCCTTTACTTCTCTGGTAAATATAATTTACGATACTTGTTGATCGCTCTCTCACAGGCCGGCCACTCAAACCACCCGCGCCCATTTTTTCCACCTCTTCTTTTGGAGTTATCAGTCCGATCCTGCTGATAGTTGTATTGCTGCAAACCAGTCCGTCTAACTGGATTTCCATGGCAAGATCCACAACATCGTCAATTTGTTCGCGGGAAAGATCAGGAGCAATTTTTAATAAGATCGGTTTCGATATCGCTTTGCCATTATTGATCATCTGCAGGTGTCGCAGAATTTTTCGCAAAGAATCTTTTTCCTGTAGTTCACGGAGACCCGGCGTATTCGGGCTGCTCACATTTACCACAAAGTAATCTACATAATGGTGCAGCTCCTTGAAACAAGTCTCATAATCCATCCACGCATCTTCGTTGGGAGTGATTTTGTTTTTGCCAATGTTTCCACCGATGATGAGTTTCGGGTGGCGAGTCCCGGGTGGTGAGTCTTTTTCACTTGCTTCCATGCTCCTGCCTCCTGGGTCCTGGCTTTCTTTCCATTTCTTTAGTCGTGCTGCAATTGCACGAACACCTTCATTGTTAAACCCCATCCGGTTAATCAACGCTTTATCGGCAGGCAGGCGAAATAAGCGGGGCTTATCGTTGCCGGCCTGGGGCAGGGGAGTAACGGTACCAATCTCCACAAACCCAAAACCCAACGCTTCCAGTTCCCTTAAATATTTTGCATTTTTATCAAACCCGGCGCCGAGGCCTACCGGGTTTCTAAATTCCATTCTGAAATGGTTAGTGTTTAACCGTGGGTCTTTTATAGAAAAAGCAAGAGTAACCAGTTTGCGTGTTAAACCTAAACTGCACAAGAGTTTAATGCAGTTCATCGAAAAATAATGTGCCCATTCCGGGGGAGTAGCAAACAGTATACGTCGCAGAATGTTATACATAATGGCGGCGAAGATAAATGAACTTTAAAGATGGCTTGGTTGGTATTCCAAGTCGGAGTAAATTTGATATGAAAAGTTGCATAAACAACTAATATTATTGGAAGTTGTTATTGTTGGTAGTGTACAAGTTAAAACGATCAACAACCTGCAAACCGTAAGCCATAAACTTGTTAGCGAGTAAATATCATTCAAAACTATCCCCTTTAGCGGGAGACAAATTTTTAAACATGCAGGAAGCATATATTGTAGCGGGATACAGAACCGCAGTTGGTAAAGCCAAACGTGGCGGTTTTCGATTTTATCGCCCTGATGACCTTGCAGTTGAGGTTATCAAAGGTGTGATGGCGTCGGTACCACAACTTGAAGCAAACCGTGTAGACGATGTCATAGTAGGAAATGCCGTACCCGAAGCAGAGCAAGGCCTTCAGTTTGGCCGCATTATTTCTGCAAGAGCTCTCGGTTTTGATATACCCGGCGTTACGGTCAACCGCTACTGTGCGTCTGGCCTGGAAACGATTGCAATTGCCACTGCCAAGATCAGGACCGGTTTGGCTGATTGCATCATTGCAGGTGGTACCGAAAGTATGAGCCTGGTGCCCACAGCCGGTTGGAAAACAGTTCCTGCTTATTCTATTGCCAAAGAAGATCCTGATTATTATCTCAGCATGGGACTAACAGCAGAAGCCGTAGCGAAAGATTATAAAGTAAGCCGTGAAGACCAGGATGAATTCTCCTATCATTCCCACCAGAAAGCGATCGCTGCTATTAAAAGCGGTTATTTTAAAAGCGGCATCCTCCCGATTAATGTTGAGGAAATTTACCTGGATGCAAAAGGTAAAAAGCAAAAAAGAAATTATACAGTAGATACTGATGAAGGTCCCCGTGGGGATACATCAGTAGAAGTATTGTCTAAGTTGAAGCCCGTGTTTGCGGCAAACGGTGTGGTAACGGCCGGCAATTCCTCGCAGACTTCTGACGGTGCAGCGTTTGTTATCGTGATGGGCGAAAAAATGATGAATGAATTGGGACTGAAACCAATTGGACGGCTGGTAGCCTGCGCATCGGCTGGTGTGCCTCCCCGCGTTATGGGCATTGGCCCGATAGCAGCGATACCCAAAGCACTGAAACAAGTGGGAATGAGTTTAAATGATATCGACCTTGTTGAATTAAATGAAGCATTCGCGTCACAGTCATTAGCTGTAATCCGTGAAGTCGGTTTAGACCCTGCTAAAGTAAATATCAATGGCGGCGCTATTGCATTGGGTCATCCATTAGGTTGCACTGGTGCCAAGCTGACGATACAGGTATTGAATGATATGAAGCGTTTGAATAAAAAATATGGTATGGTGACGGCATGTGTAGGTGGGGGGCAGGGTATTGCAGGGATAATAGAGAATCTGTAGGCATGTCATCTTTTTTTGGAGTGACACTGAATGAAGGATTGTTCCCTGGGCGAAAACGATGGGTATTGATCAATATATTATTTATAAACCTTTGCCAACTGGCGAGGGTTTTTTATTGCACCGCTGATATTTACGAACTTAATCGAAGGATATCTTTAATAATTTTACAAAATGGAAATCACTTTTAATACACCAGCTTTACTATTTCCCGCGATCAGCTTATTGTTACTTGCTTATACCAATCGCTACCTCGCATTGGCAAACCTCATCCGCAAACTGCATGATGAATATATGCGTGGTGAGAAGAACCATCTTCTTTTAAAACAGATTAGAATACTTCGTCAGCGGATCAACCTGGTCAGGTATATGCAAGGTATGGGTGTGTTTAGTTTTTTATGCTGCGTGGTAACGATGTATGGGGTATACCAGCAATGGTCGGTATTGATAAAATATTTTTTTGCTTTAAGCCTGATCAGCCTGCTGGCGTCATTGATCATTTCCTTGGTTGAAATATCAAAAAGCACCCATGCGCTGGAACTGGAACTTAGTGATATGGAAGATCTGGAGAAATCCAATTTTTTTACTGACTTGTGGAAAGGAAGGGAGCGGCCCCCTTCCGACTTCCCCCGGTAGGGGAAGCCGTCAGCACACGGCCTTCGCTTTTAGAGGAGTCTAATAATTATCACACTCTTCTAAAATGCTGGTAGAGGGTCTCACCTAACCTCTCTAAAGGAGAGGAATAGCACACAATCGTCACTTTTCGAGGTCTTCGAAATTATCAGAGAATTCGAAAATGTTGAATAGAGGTAGGAAGATGATGTGGTAGTTATGAAGTTTGGATTTGTAGTGCAGCACCGTTCATTCCCTTTCGGGGAAAGGATTAGAGGGATGAGGCTACTATTTTCAATAACCGGTGCCAGTTGCCGCCGTTATAAATTTCATTCAACCCTTTTTGTTTCATTAATTGTATCGCCTGGTTGCTTCTATGACCAGAGGTGCAACAAAAAATGATAGGCGTGTTCATCGCTTTTATTCTTTCTGAGTTAATCGGTATCCGGTCAACAGGAATATTGATGGAATCAGGAATTCTTCCATGGTCAAATTCTCCCGGCGATCTCACATCGATAATGACAGCACCCTTACGTAAAGCCTCTTTGAGCTTATTATTGCCCAGGCCAAGCAAAGACAAAAATGACATTTGAAGCTTTTATACGGTCAATACTTTTGTTTTTCTTTCACCGATCTGCTGTCGCCACATTGCATAGTACAAGCCCTTTTCTTCGAGCAAACTTTCATGTGATCCCATTTCTACCACATCCCCTTTTTCCAGCACAAAAATTCTGTCGGCGTGCATGATGGTTGACAGGCGGTGTGCAATTAAAATAGTGACCTGGTTTCCTTCTTTTGAAATATCACGGATAGTATCGGTGATCTCTTCTTCTGTCAGTGAATCGAGAGCAGAGGTTGCCTCGTCAAATAACAAAAGGTTAGGTCTGCGCAGCAAAGCCCGCGCAATGGACAACCGCTGTTTTTCTCCTCCTGATAATTTCAATCCGCCTTCACCAATTGTAGTGTCCAGCCCTTTCTCTGCTCTTGCAAGCAGGTTTTGACAAGCGGCTTTATTTAACGCATCATATACGTCGCCCTCAGTAGCGGTCGGGTTGACAAACAACAAGTTTTCCCTGATGGTACCGGAAAAAAGTTGTGTATCCTGCGTTACAAAACCAATTTGCCTGCGCAAGTCATCAAAGCTAATTTCGTTTTCATCAAGGCTATTGTACAGAATCTTTCCATGTTGCGGACGGTATAACCCGACAAGCAGTTTCATTAAAGTAGTTTTGCCGGCGCCTGAAGGTCCAACAAAAGCGATCGTTTCGCCAGTTCTAACTTTGAAGCTTATATTATTAATTGCGCTTTGTTGTGCAGATTGGTGCTTAAAGCCTACTTTATTGAATTCAAGGGTTTCAATTTTTCCAAGATGTTTTGGATGTGAGGCCTGTGGTTCAGGTTTCTTGTCCATCAGGTTCTGGAAATTATTCAGAGAGGCTTCTGCTTCTCTGTAGGAAAGAATAATATTTCCTATTTCCTGCAGCGGTCCGAATACAAAAAATGAAAAGATCTGCATCGTAACTATTTCGCCAGGCTGTAGTTGTCCTTTGAAAACAAGCCACATCAGCATGAATAATATAACCTGTCTTAGTGTATTCACGAAAGTGCCCTGCACAAAACTGATACTTCGTATGCGTTTTACTTTCGTCAACTCCAGGCCAAGAATACTGAACGTGTTTTTATTCAACCTGCCTACTTCCTGTTGTGTAAGACCAAGGCTTTTCACCAATTCTATGTTGCGCAATGACTCGGTCGTTGCTCCTGCAAGCGAAGTGGTTTGAGCGACAATATTTTTCTGTATGATCTTGACTTTTTTGCTTAGCAGGTTTGAAATAATAGTGAGGAGAAATATACCGCCAAAGTAAATGATCGGGAGACTCCAGTGCTTTGTTACAGCATATACAGCGACGAAAATGATACCTATTATTACAGGGAACAATACGTTAATAAACGTGGAGACAAACTTTTCAGTGTCAATTCTTACTTTTTGTAATATTCCTAATGTCTCACCGCTACGCTGATCTTCAAAGTCATGATAGGGTAATTTCATAGCATGTTGCAAACCATCCGTAAAAATAGTTGCGCCAAATTTTTGAGTGATCAGGTTTAAGAAATAATCCTGGAAAGCTTTGGCGATCCTGCTGATCATGGCAACTGAAATAGAGGCAAGGAGCAGCCAAACGATGCCGTATAATTTTTGTTCAACCGGCTTGCCCGAGAGAGTAATTGTGACAGTTTGTTGGGTATAAAGAAATTCGTTCCACGTAAAGTTCTCTGTGGCCTGGTGATAACTGGCAAGATTCACGAGTTTTCCGAAGATGATCGGATCAACAAGAGAAAAACCAATATTAATGGCGGCCAGCGTCAGCACCAGTGCCACCAGCCACTTATATGGTTTCAAATAACGAAATAATATCTTCATAAAAAGGAATGCAGGTTGGTAAAAAGAGTATCAACAATCAAAATCCGTACAAGTTCGCAAAAAGTGACAAGATAACAGGAGTAGCAATAGCTTGTAAGGCAGATGGCCAGGCCCGATCCCCAAAATAACAGAAAACTCAAATCTTGAACTTCAAATTATTTAACCTGCCCATCCTTCCCGGTCCAGGCTCCTGTATTGGATCGCTTCAGCAAGGTGCTCCGGTTTTATATCAGCGCTTTGCGATAAGTCGGCAATGGTTCTTGATACCTTTAAAATACGATCGTAAGCACGGGCGGATAAATTTAATTTTTCCATTGCTGCTTTCAACAGGTTAGCGCCTACCTGGCTAATGACGCAAATTTCTTTCAGCATCTTGCTGCTTATTTGTGCATTGCAATAGATACCCGGATTATTTTTATACCGTTCCGCCTGTATATCTCTTGCTATGATAACCCTGTCGCGGATAGTTGCCGAATTTTCCTGCGGTTTGATACTTGACAATTCGCTGAACGCAACAGGCGTAACTTCTACATGTAAATCGATGCGGTCAAGCAAAGGGCCGGAAATTTTGTTCAGGTATTTTTGGACACCACCCGGCGGGCAGGTACATTCTCTTTCGGGATGATTATAAAATCCGCACGGGCAAGGATTCATTGATGCGATCAACATGAAAGACGCGGGAAAATCAACCGCGACTTTTGCTCTTGAGATGGTAACTCTTCGCTCTTCCATCGGTTGCCGCATCACTTCCAGTACCGTTCTTTTAAATTCAGGAAGTTCGTCTAAAAATAAAACGCCATTATGCGCCAAAGAGATTTCTCCCGGTTGTGGAATGCCGCCGCCGCCAACGAGTGCAACATCCGAGATAGTGTGATGCGGTGAGCGGAACGGCCGTTTCGAAACCAGCGTTGAGTTTTCAGGCAGTTTACCAGCAACCGAGTGGATCTTTGTTGTTTCCAGTGCTTCCTGTAAACTAAGCGGCGGAAGGATCGTGGGCAAACGTTTAGCCAGCATGGTTTTCCCTGCACCGGGCGGGCCGATCAATATAGCATTATGACCACCCGCCGCTGCAATCTCGAGGGCCCTTTTTATATTTTCCTGTCCTTTTACATCGGTGAAATCTATTTCAAAATCATATTGCGAATTAAAAAATTCCTCTCTTGTGTTGATAACAATCGCCTCTAGTCCTGTTTCGTCGTTTTCAAAAAAATCGATCACTTCTTTGATATGCGTAACGCCGTACACATGGAGGCTATTGACCATTCCTGCTTCTTTGGCGTTTGCTTTCGGAACAATCAAGCCTTTGAAGCCTTCTTTTCTTGCCTGTATAGCTATAGGCAATGCGCCTTTGATGGATCTTATTTCGCCATCAAGGCTCAGCTCGCCCATGATCACATATTTGGCAAGTGCATCCTTGTGCTCTATCTGTTCAGAAGCGCCCAATATTCCGAGGGCAATCGGCAGATCGAAGGGAGTTCCGCTCTTTTTAATGTCTGCAGGAGCAAGGTTAACCACGATCTTCGTTCGCGGCATCTGATAGCCATTTGTTTTGAACGTGCTTTCTATTCTTTGAAGACTTTCTTTTACCGCGTTATCAGGTAAACCAACGATCATGGGGTCTTTTCCGGAGGCCGGCAGCCAGTTGACTTCAATAGTAATAGAAATGGCCTCGACACCATATACAGCACTACCAAAAGTTTTTACAAGCATGATCCGACAGTTATCGGATTGAAGATAGAGAAAATGTATGAACCGGGATTAGTTGGATTTTGAAGTTAAGGGCAAATGGTATTTGTTTATTTTACTTCCCGGTATCAGTGAATGACAATTATCTTTTCTCAATTACAGCGCCGGTGAATAACAGTGACGTTTTTGGATCCAAAATCAAAGCTGCCGGCTTTTGTGTTACAGATAGTAAAAATGTTTCTTCCTGTTTGGAAATGTTGATTGTTTTTATCGGATCGTTGCCCGTAGCATTCTTAAGCGATATCTCCAGGGGAAAAACAAATGCGGACTTTTGTAATTGCTTTATAGTAACAGAGATCTTTTTATCTTTTGGTAAATAATTCCAGCTTACTTCCAGCTTTGGAACACCGGGAGTATAAAGCCATTGCTGAAAAAATACTGCCAAGTCTTTACCCGATACTTTTTCAACTATTTTTTGCAGGTCTTTAGTATCTGCATTCTTCCCTGCATAAGTTGTATAGTAAGAACGGATAGCCTTGTGAAATACTGTGTCGCCCAATTGTCTGCGGAGCATATGAAGCACCCAGCCGCCTTTCTGGTAACTGTTAGCATTTAACAGTTGCATAAAGTCGGGGTTGTCATCAACTACAGCCTTGCCTGATTTGTTTGCGAAGGCAATGACCTGTTCACGATCTTCTTTCAGCATATAAGTTGCCGTGTCTTTTCCATATTTATTTTCGAAATATAAAATAGTGAAGTAAGTGGCAAAGCCTTCACTCAACCACAAGTGAGCAAAACTTTTTTCAGTAGCCATATTGCCAAACCACTGGTGAGCAATTTCATGTGCTATTGTACTTTCTGATTTTCTTTTGCCCGTCACAGAGTTTTCCGAATAAAAAATAGTGTTGGCATTTTCCAATCCACCAAATGTTGTTTTCGATTGTACGTTCGCTAATTTTTTATAGCCGTAGGGGCCAACGTTTTTAATAAAGAAAGGAAGTATATCTGAAGCCAGGGCATAGTCATAAAATCCTTCATCCCTGTTTTGGGGATATACCCAGCTATAAACGGGAATACAATTATCTACTGTGCCTGCAAGACTCACTGCAAAATCAGCGGCGCCTATCACCATTACTTTGGTGGCAATGGGCACATCTTCTTTCCAATGTGTCAGCTTTTTGTTATCAGCAAGATTAGTTTCTTCAATTAGCACTCCATTTGAGACAACCTGGTAATGTTGTGGAGCTGTCACAATGAATTCAACCGTTGCCTTATCGGCAGGATCGTCAACACAGGGCAGCCAGTTATGCCCACGATTGGGCCAGTTATCAGCAAAGAAACTTCGCTGACCGTATTTTGTTTTGGAAATAATAAGACCATCAGCAGGAATACCATGATAGGAAATAGCAAAAACGATCGTGTCATTCCTTTTCATTGATTGAGTAAGTGAAATATTTATTTTATCACCTGTTCGTATAAAAGGCATTTCTCTTAATGAGGTTATGGCATCAACGACCATTCCTTTACCATTGTCTTTTTGCGAAACAAGATCAAGGGAAAATGAATCTGTATCCTGAAGAAACTTTACTGTAATATCTGATCTTCCATAAATCGTGTCGTTTTTATCATTGAGGATCAATTGAAATTTATAATGCAGGATATCAATATCGCTTTGCGCATTACTAAACAACGAAGCTGAAACAAAGAAAAACGACACCAGGTGTTTCATGGAAGAAAATTTATGAAAAGATAAACGTTTCTATCGGCAGAGTTTCTCCCCTTTAGGGATTGGGGCATTTACAATTTCTCCAGCATCTCCACAACCTTCTCCCGCTTAAGAATTACATAGCCTATCCGGTCATTGCTGATACCGTCTTTCAATTGATAGCTGAATTGTAACTGGTCGTTATCAACCTTGGTCTCAAAATATTTAAAAGAAATGTTCGGAAAGCCCTTGAGTTCTTCCCCTATCTCATAAAGATGCGTTGAAAGAATAAAAAGCGATTTTTTTATTTTTATCAGCCCTTTGATCACGGTTGACGAGCATTTCATAGCATCCTGAACATTGGTGCCCTTAAAAAGTTCGTCGATCAGGACAAGCCATTTTTTGCCATTGGTTATCTTATCGATCGTATTTTTGATGCGCTGCACCTCGTTGAAAAAAAAGCTTTCGCCTTTAGCGATATTATCCACAACATTGATATTGCTCAACAGGCCATCAAACACCGTCAACCGCATACTATCGGCAGGAACGCCCATTCCGATATGCGCCAGGAAAACAGATGAACCTACTGATTTGATCAGGGTGCTTTTACCGGCCATGTTGGCACCGGTAAGAAAAAGAAAGTTATGTTCAGGATTCATCTGCAAATCATAGGGCACAGGACGAGGTATTAAAATATGATAAAGGCCTTTGGCTTCCACTAACGGGGCATCCTGTTCAATAAATTCCGGGAAAGAAAGTTTGTAGGTCTTCACCGCAACAGCCATCGAATACCAGGCATCCAGCCGGCTAAAAATATCAATCAGCTCAAGGGTATTATTTCTGTACCTGTTGCGCAGGTAATAGCCAAAATACAGATTTTGCCGGGTATTAAACTTGTCGCTTTTTTTTGTCTGAGAAAGTACTTGCAGCGGTTCATGTTTCAATATCTGTATCATCCGTTCAATATGAATATTGATATTAGGTGGCAGTTCAAGTCCGTCCAGCAAAGCGGCAATTTCTTTCAAACCCCTGAAGAAGTCGGCAAAATGGGGAATGGAGTATTTCACCATGGAATAGTCTTCGCTATGCAGCCATTTATACAATACATTGTTGAATGTATTGGATCGCTCATCGATAGGATCGAGTGAATAATCGATGAACTTGTCCATTACCAGCATCGTTCCATTGCTGATATCATCCGGCCAGTCCTTCACATGTTCCATCAATGTGCGGATGATCTTTTGTGTACCAATGATTCTTTTCAGATCCTTGTGCGGTTCAGTAAAAAATTTTCGTAACCATTCCTTGCCGCCACTGGTGCGGGTGAAGTTCAGTTTATGAAAAATGGAAAATTCTTCTTCCGGGTGAAAGATCGAAATGTCATTGAACGATATATTGTCTATCTGCATGCCCCTATCCCCTAAAGGGGTATTTTGAAGTGTACTATTTAAATGTAGTTTTTTTCAAGTGATCTTTTTGATTAAGCCTTTTAAAATAATACTCCTCTTGAGGATGAGGCTTTATCTGTCAAATTTTAGTCTTTCGCCTTTCTTAGATTCATCCCAAAGCCCTTTTCCATATACAAGATGACCATTTATAAAAGTATGGGTGATTTTTGCAGGAAATTCAACATTTTCTAATGGGCTCCATCGGCACTTATATAAAATATTCTCTTTTGCAACCAGCGTTTTGTTACCCAGGTCAACAATTACGAGGTCCGCATAATAGCCTTCCCTTACATAGCCTCGCTCTCTTATTTGAAAGCAATCAGCTACGGCGTGGCTCATTTTCTCAACAATTTTTTCCAGTGTTATACGGCCTTGCTTGTAATAGCTTAACATCAATAATAGCGAATGTTGTACCAATGGCAAACCTGCATGTGCGTGAAGATAAGATTCATTTTTCTCTTCGATCCTATGGGGTGCATGATCGGTAGCTATTACATCGAGCCTGTCATCAAGCAGCCCTTTCCAAAGCGCTTCTTTATTAGCCGGCGCTTTGATAGCCGGGTTGCACTTGATCCTGTTGCCAAGTTTTTCATAATCATCACTGGTAAAATGAAGATGGTGAACACATACTTCCGCCGTAATACGTTTTTCTTTTAATGGCAGCATGTTGCTGAACAATTGCAGTTCTTTTTCTGTGCTGATGTGTAAGATATGAAGCCGGGTATTGTATTTCTTGGCCAATTGAACCGCATAAAATGAAGATTCAAAGCAAGCTTCTTCGTTTCTTATAAGGGGATGATCTTTTGCAGTGAGTTCCCTGTTTTCCGCCCGTAACGTTTCCAGGTTTCGTTTTATGATCTTTTCATCTTCACAGTGCGTTGCAATAAGCAATTCACTTTCGCGGAACACTTTGTCAAGCGTAAGCGGGTTATCGACCAGCAAGTTGCCGGTCGAAGACCCCATGAATATTTTTATTCCGCAGATATCCTTCTTTCTTTGATTCGCTTTCAATGCTTCATCCGCGTTTTCATTGGAAGTACCTATGTAAAAAGAATAATTAGCCAACGAAGTTTGCGAAGCGATTGTATACTTGTCCTCCAGCAGTTGCTGTGTGAACGCAGGCGGTATTGTATTAGGCATTTCCATAAAACTGGTAACGCCACCGGCAACAGCGGCCTTTGCCTCCGTATAGATCGTTGCTTTATGGGTTAACCCCGGTTCACGAAAATGTACCTGGTCATCGATAGCGCCGGGTAATAAAAACTTTCCTTCACCGTCAATTTCGATCGTCTTCGTATCGGTTGATGTAATTCGCTTCTCTATCTTTTCAATGCGCCCGTTTTTAATCAGTAGATCAGCTGTTTTAATTCTTCCTTCATTGACAACCTGTATGTTCTTTATCAGATATATTTGCATAATTTGTTAACTATTATCCTAAAATACTTGCAATGCAATTTAAAAAAACCCTTGTAAGACTGGTTTTATTTCTTTACCACCGCCCTCTAAAGAGAGGTTTGGCAATCTGGCTACTGGGTGGACTTCTTTCTTCAAGTGCGATTTTTTCTCAATCTACTTATATACCCGAGGGAGATAAACAAAATATACTTTTAGAAAGATTGGAAATAAAGGCCGGAATAGATTCGGTACTTAATTTTTCAAAAGCAAAATATTTCAACCGTAGCAAATATGTAGTAAATGGCGCAAAGAGCTATTTGCAAAAGGCGGGTGAAACTATCTTATCAAAGGTAGATGCTTATAACCTGCGCAGTCTTTACCTGAATAATACAGAATGGCTTACTGCGGAAGAACGGGATCAGTATAAAAGCAAAAAGCCCATCCTTAAGAACTTTTATACCACACCCGCTAATTTATATGAAGTACATGTAAATGATTTTGATCTTGTTGTTAACCCGGTGATACAATATGTGCTGTCAAAAGAAACTGACAATGACCAGTCTTTGTTTTTAAATACAAGAGGTATAACCGTGCGGGGGAAGATAGCAAACAAAATAGGATTTGCAGCCTACCTGACCGACAACCAGGAAAGAGATCCTGCCTATGTACAGCAATGGGTAGGCGAAAGGAGTGCAGTTCCGGGGAATGGTTTTTATAAGAATTTTAAAGACCCTGGTGGCCTGGATTACTTCGATGCGCGGGGCTATTTTACGTTCAATGTTGCAAAATATATTGATGTAGCATTCGGATATGATAAAAATTTTATCGGCAACGGTCATCGTAGTTTATTTTTAAGTGATTTCGGCAACAACAGCCTGTTCCTTAAATTGAATACCCGCATCTGGAAATTCAATTACCAAAACCTTTTTATGGAGCTGCATAATGCTTACAAGCGTGGCGGCGACAAATTGCTTGGAAAAAAATACGCAGTGATGCATCATCTTGATGTAAATATTACCAAATGGCTGAATATTGGTTTGTTTGAAGGTGTCGTGTTTGGAAGGGAAAATAAATTCGATTTCTCCTATCTTAACCCGGTTATTTTCTATCGGTCAATAGAGCAACAAAATGGAAGCGAGGATAATGCTGTAGTGGGTCTTGATTTTAAGGCGAATCTGCTAAAGCGTTTCCAGGTATATGGCCAGTTATTACTGGATGAGTTTAAGCTATCGCAGGTAAGGGCTAAAAACGGTTGGTGGGCCAATAAGTTCGGTATCCAGTTAGGCGCAAAATATATTGATGCCTTTACTATTAAAAATCTAGACCTGCAGATAGAGCACAACCGGGTGCGGCCTTTCACTTATTCGCATCGCGATTCCGTGGCTAACTATACGCATTATAATCAACCGCTGGCTCATCCGCTAATGGCGAATTTCTGGGAAACGATCGGTATACTCAGGTACCAACCGGCACCGAGATGGATGGTACAGGCCAAGGCGATTATGTACAAGCAGGGAAGGGATAGCAACAGTGTGAGTAATGGAAGCAATATTTTTCTGCCCAGTGTAGCGCCTTATCGTGTTAGTGATTATGGGTTCAGCATCGGATCGGGGTGGAAAACTACTATAATGTATGCTTCTCTGCTGATCTCATATGAATTCAGAGAAAACTTATTTGTTGAATTGTTTGGCGTGGCCCGCAAGCAGGAAACAAAAACGGCGCCCATCGTTTCTGAGAATAGCACCATTGTTTCATTTGGTGTGCGATGGAATATGCACCGGCGGGAATTCGATTTTTAAACTATCCGCATTGCCCTATTAGTTGTGTTCGTCACTTTCGTCCGGCTTTTCAATCGCGAGGCGATTTTTCGCGGCGTAAGCTTCCTGGGCTTTAACCACTTTTTGAAGTAGTATATCCTCCTCGCTGCTGTGCTCACGAAGTTTTTCCAAAGCTTTTTTTATTTCTTCGTCAGATGAATTGCTATTCAGCTTTTCAAGAGGAGCGAAGGCCTCTTTGGTCATAGCCAACTCGAAAGCGAGGAAATCGAGCACGGCCAGCCTTAGCTCTTCTGAGCCGTTAATATCCGGGAGGGTTATTACCTCTTTTCTCTTTTTGTCAATAAAAACTTCTAATTTTTTCCGCAGCGGAGCTAATGAACTAAAGTCTTTCGTTTTGTATGCTGAATTAAATGTTCTCCCCCATTGTACTCCGCGATCATACAACGAGTCAGTAATGGCAGTGAGATGATCATTCATCTGAAGAGCAGTAGCTGGTTTTTGGGCGTTAGCGATGAAACCTGATGCTCCGAATAGAGAAACTACAAAATAGCGTAAAAATGATTTCATATTGGGTGGATATTTAGAAGGGAATATTTTAACCTTCAAGATGTATACTGAAGACGATCATTCTTGACTGTATTTTATCAAATACATTGGAATACTTCAAATACTCATCACGGCTGTGGATATTGCCAAGACCGTTACTTATTTTTATTTCGGGCGAGAAAATAAAGCTTTCAAAGAAGAAATTGAAACCAAGTCCTAATTCTACACCGTAATCATATTTCCTGATCTTAACCAGGTCCTCGGCTTTTTTTGCACGGGCATTGCTTGCCAGATCTATATCGCCTTTAATACCGGTCATCATGTATACGCGGAAGTTACCGATGCGGTCGGATTGCAATTTTACCTGCACAGGGAAAGTTACCAATACGGACTCGACGGTTTTAGTGATTTCTGTTTGTCCGCCTTCGGGGTGTTTTAGTTTATAGTAGATAGATCGTTCCGTAAACATCAATTGCGGATTGAAGCGGAGTTGAAAGCGATCAGATAAACGGGCGGTAGCCAACAGGCCCAATGCAAAACCCTTCGAATTTTCCGGTTCAGCAATTAATACGCTATCATTTCCCAGAAAATTTGAATGTAAGGAGGTTTGAAACCGGGACATATTGGCTCCAAGGGTGATGCCAAAGTAATAGGGCTTGCTGTCGTGATCGTATTGATTCAATTCGCGTGGTTGGGCCATCGCAAACTGCCCAGCCAACATCAATCCAAAAAGAATATAAATTTTAGACCTTAACTTTTCAGCTGAACGGGCTTTCTTCCGGAGTAAATACAACATATTCCTAAGCTTAGCGATTTATAACGGGTATCCGAATAACCAATTTTGTTTAAAATATCAACTAAATCCTGCCGGTCCGGGAAAGCGTTGGCCGATTCACACAAATATTGATAAGCTTCTTTATTTTGGTTGAACCAGCGGGCCATCTGCGGCGCAATGAACCCCATATACAAATTATAAAAAATGCGTACGGGTTGTTTTGGTTTTGAAAACTCCAGGATGATTAATTGGCCACCGGGTTTTAACACCCTTAGGATCTCCGCTAGTCCTTTTTCCAGGTTTTCAAAATTGCGAATGCCAAAGGCCACCATCCCGGCATCAAACGTATTTTCCCCAAAGTTTATTGTTTCGGAATCTCCCACCTGTAACCGGATCTTGCCTGCAAGTCCTTCTTTTTCAACTTTCTTTTTTCCGAATTCTAACATTTGTGGAGAAATATCAATTCCCTCAATTCTAGCGGGGTTAAGCAATTTACAGGCCATAATCGCCATATCGCCGGTTCCCGTCGCAATGTCGACGATCGTTTTGGGCTCGTCTTTCCTCAGCATTTTTATAGCTTTCTTTCGCCAGCCTATATCGGTTCGTGCAGAAAGGAAGCGATTCATAAAATCGTAATGGGAAGCTATGCGGTCAAACATTTCTGCCACTTGCTCCTTTTTGGTTTTGACTGATTCCTTGTAAGGCGTTATATGATCGTGTGGTAATGTGTTGGACATAGGACGGCAAAGGTAAGGCCGCCATTTTTCTTTTCATGGTTCAATTGAGGCAGGAGGCTGCAATAGGTTTCTAAAACCGGGGGCTCTCTCAACCAGCTTACTCGTATATCACTTTCTTCAGGTAATAAGTCTTCGGATCGACTTGAATCGGCGTTGTGCTTGTTACCGTGATACCTTTTGAATCAATATTCATCCGTGTCGCACCTTCACTGGTAACTACTTCTACCGGCAATGACATATCAAGATTAAGCAGCATTACCGAGTATTTATCTTCTGCTATTTGTTTGACTTTTATTTCCAGTTTATCGGTGGTATATAAGAAGAGATGAAAAAGAGGTTGCAAGTTTTTACCGTAGGCCTCTGTAAATAATTTTTCTACATCAGCGGTGATAACGGTATTATCGTACGTATACTGTGGATCGGTAGCCAGTTTTTTCAATGTTGGGAAAAACTGGTCATCGCCCATTATGTACCGCAGTGTATGCATAAAGAAAGCGCCTTTGCCATAAATATCACCATGATAGGTTTGGTCGGAGTCAATTTCATCGCCTTGTACAATGGGTAATTTGTTTTGCGAACTACGAGCGGTTTGCTGCATTCTTTTTAAGTACGCTTCTTCGCCTTCCATATCTCTTACAATCAGGGCGTCGCCAAAGGTGCAGATGCCTTCCTGTATCCACATATGTGCCCAGTCACGGTTGGTTACCTTATTGGCCCACCATTCGTGTCCAAATTCATGGTGGAGCAGCCAATCGAAATCTTGTCCGCCAACCTTGACGTAGTTGAATTTATTGCCGTATGCGTTCATCGTTTGATGTTCCATGCCAAGATGTGGCGTTTCGGCAATGCCGATCTTTTCTTTGGTCCACGGGTATTCGCCAAAATATTTTTCGAGTACACGACATGATCTTTCCAACAGTTCCAGGTGATGGGCGGCTTTGCTTTCATTTTCTTCCAATACATAAAACTGCATGGGAACTTTGGTGCCATCAACCGTAGTATAGTCACGGCTTACCAACTTATATTTCCCCACATTAAATAATATGCAATAGTTGCTGATGGTATAATTTGTTTTCCAATGAAAAGTGGATTGTCCTTTTTTGTGGCTAACCTTTTTTAATAATCCCGGGCCTGCGACAGTCAGGCCTTTCGGAACAGTAATGATCATGTCCACGCCTTCGTTCGGTTCGTCGCTCGGATGATCTTTGCAGGGAAAGTAAATTTTGGCGCCCTCTGCCTGGCAGGTAATAGCTATCCACGGATTACCTTTTGAATCTTTTTCCCATTGAAAACCACCTATCCACGGCGCTCGTTCAGCAATAGCGGGTTTGCCGGCATAAGCAATTTTTACTTTTATTTTTCCTGCGTCAAATGCTGATGCCGAAGTAATAAACAGTTTATCCTCCTGCCGTTCAGGTTTTGCTTCTTCTCCATTCACCCAAATTTTTTTAACCTGCATCAGGGGTGTAAGATCAAACAATAGCCGCTCCGCTGGCTGTGATAAGATAAGGTCAATTTCTGTATAACCGTCAATCGTTTGTTGTTCGGGATGTAGCGTCAGTACCACCGTATAATGACGGATATCCATATTAGCCTGTTCGGGATTTAGTTTCCCTCCGGATTTAAGATTTTGCCCGGCTGAAATAAAGGCAGAAAAAAAGAAAGCGATGAAAAAAGCATGTCTCATGCGAAGAGTTTAGATCAAGATAATGCTTTTTGTGTTTCTTTAAGTTCCCGGCATTACATAACTTCTGATCTTTCAACGAGGTTATGCTTCAACGCATATACCACTACGCCAACCGTATTTTTTGCATTCATCTTTTCCAGGATCTTTGTCCGGTATCCTTCTACGGTCCGCGAACTCAGGAATAATTTATCGCTGATCTCTTTTGATGAATTCTGCTGGCAGATCAATTTAATGATCTCTATCTCACGTTCATTAAAACTAACGGACTCTTTCTTTTTGTAAGGATTAAAATTGCTTTTAACGATCATATTGGTTAGCCGGGCTGATGTATGATGGCAGTAATAGGTCTTGTCCTCATACACAGTTTCTATTGCATCCAGGATTTCCTGCTTATCCGCATTTTTTAGTAAATAACCTTTTGCACCTGCTTCCAGCATATCTACGATCAACGTTTCTTCATCAAACATGGAAAGCGCTATGATCTTTACATCCGGTTGTTTGCTCAGGATAAGTTTGCTTGCCTGTATTCCGTCCATCACATGCATTTTTATATCGGTAATGATAACATCAGGATCATGCAGAGCGGTCATTTCTACCAGTTCTTTTCCATTGGACGCCTGTCCAAGCAGTATAATGTCTTTTTGACGTGAAAGCATCAGCGCCAGCCCATCCCTGAATATCTCGTGATCATCCGCTATTATAAGGCGTATGCTGTATTTCATAAAAGGTATGATTAGCGGTTATCTGAATTTAAAAAACCAGGCTGTCCCTTTTCCCGGCGAACTTTCGATCAGCACCAGGCAATTCAAAATGTCAGCCCTGCTCTCAATGCTTTTTAATCCGAGGCCACCAGAGTTTTCTTTTGTTGCAGCGACATCAAATCCGATCCCATCATCTTTAGCGAAAATAACCATCCGTTCTTCTTCATATCCAAAGCCAATGTACAAATTTTTTGCTTGTGCATGTTTTATTGAATTATGAATGATCTCCTGTAAGATCCGGAAAATATGAATTTGCTGTTCCTTTGGAACTTCTACATGGTGCTTAATGAATAATTGCACAGGAAGTTTACTCTTAACCGAAGAGTGCTCAATAAACTCACGCAAGGCTTCAAACAATCCTTTCCGTTCCAGGGTAACTGGTAGTAAATTGTACGAGATTGAGCGCATGTTTTTAATAACATCATCAATATGATTGCTTGCTTTGCGGATGATAGCTTTATCCTCGTCTGTGTTTGTATCAATGCTATTGATATTAAGTTTTATTGAAGAGAGCATGGGTCCAAGTCCATCATGCAGATCGTAAGCCATTCGTTTGCGTTCATTTTCCAATACAGCGATCTCATTCAACATCCTGTTTTTTTGCAGCTTTACATAGCGCCGGTGATGCCTCAGCATCGTAATGATGAAGAATGTAATAATGATGGCGAGGAAAGCGCCAATAAATGCGATAATATAAATTGCATCGGTCATCAGTGAGCCTTAGTGATTGTTTTTTCGGCGAGCCAATCAATATTTTTTTTCACCGGTACAAGTAAAAGCGCAACACCATACAGCAGGTTACAAACCGCATTTATAATCGAGAACGCGGTATTCAACTTACTGGTGTCTATACTTTGAAGGTCGGATACAATATTATAAATCCCTTCGTAAACAAGCTGGTAAGTAAAAAAAATAATAAATCCTGTACAAATGATAAAAACAGGATGCCTGACCAGGTTTCTCTCTTCATGTATGACTAAGTAATTAATCGTATTAATACTTAGCAATACGATTAGTAACGAATAAAACATTCTGAAATAGGGGTGCAACCGGGTAGTGTCTCCCAGTAACAAGTGTTCCGTCGCCCAGCCCAATACAAGAATGCCGGTTATCAGGTAAAATGTAGTTAGCTTTTTGTACATATATCCCAAAACAACGAATTGCAATGGGATCAAAATACTTTCAGCCAGGATATACAGGTTGTTGACGGTTACCCAACCAGAATTTTTATTGGTAAGAGCATAGCGGGTTACCAGTTCAACCAATAAGGCCAGGTTGAAAAGTATCAAAAGCGGGTAGTAACGCCGGGAGATAATTCTCCAACGTAGCAGCCCGGTTAAGAAAGGAAATACAACAGAAAGACTTAAGAGGAAGATTGCTGTAGCCGTCATGTGAATAATTAAGCGACTTAATTTGGTGGATTTAATGGTGAAGCCGGTGGTGGCGGACGCTGGCCATTTTCAACACTTTCACCATCCGTAGTAACTATTTTAGCTGCCTGTCCGGCTGCTTTATCGCCTAATGTTCCGGTAAGTTTTGTAACAATATCATTTCCTTCTTTATCAACAGGCATCAATACCAAACGCACTAAGCCTTTTTCGTCGTTGCCAAAATAAATGCGGACACCATCGGCACCATCAGCGTTGAGTAGTGCAATGATCGCATCGCGGTTAAATGTTTCTGCAATAGGCAAATTAAATTTCTGTTCCAGGAACAAACTATCGCGGATCAATTTTGGTAAAACAGAGTCACGGAGATTGACAAAACTTATGGAATACTGGCTGCCTTGTCGTAGAGGGATGATCTGTTGTCTTGCCCTTTCTTCATTGAATGGTATTTTTCCACCTTTATCATTGCAACTGCTGTATGTTATTATCAGTGCTAAGAAAAATAAAACAGAGCGAAAATAGGAGGTCAAAGATTTCATATTGTTTGGTTTTGATTAATGAGATTTTCACAATGAATAAAATTATAATAATCCGGTATTGAAAGATTCCGTAGAACTACGCATTTACTTTCCGTAGGTATGCTCTAGGAAACAGCTTGCGAAACCGCGGATATTTGCATTCGGATCTAACAAACTTTGACAGCGGGCAAGCAACTCGTTTTCTTTGAGGGCCCTGTAACAGTAGTATTGCCTGCATAGCAGGCGCCATTAACCATTAAACCTTTTAGTATGCGATCAACCGAAACAGCGAAAACTTTCCCAAAATTTCGAACGACCCGTTCTGTGAACGAAATGAAATATTGCAAGCATCCTGAACAACGATCGTGGATACTTGCCCCGGTTTTTAACGATTGAAAGAGTGATATCCGTGCCCTTTTTCTTTTTTTAAAAATTATCTTATGACTATTCTAATGCATGATCCTATTTCGGTAAATGCTGGTATTGACCGACGCTCGTTTCCACAAAACATAAATGCAACTGGTGATTGTGCTTTATTTACTCTACCGCACGTAGTTATCAATGGCCAAAAGATGGTAATCGATGAAAGGGCTGAGATCAACATTCCGTTCCCGGCCACGTTGTTAACGGGTTACACGGGAAAATACACAATAAGGCTTGGAAATGCGGTAACCGGTACGATGACCATCAGCCATGGTAAGAAACAGAAAAAGACGGCTTCTGATTGTCCGTACTCCGAAGAGGCGATTAATGGCATTCCCGCAGAATCACACTGGGAAATTGATGCAGGCAATCACACAATGCTCACAATACAGCCCGACAATAACTGGCTTGAGGCTGGTCAGCGATTTCATGTTTTCAAAATAGCACTTAAAGGATACCAGTCATACACAGACAAGGAAGATAATCAGCCCCCGAATCATGCAACCGAAATACTTTTCGGCATTCAACGTCCCTGTTGATCGTACGTTAATACCTGCACATGATGGTGCTTTGACGGATCGGCTTTACTCAGTACGGAGGGACGGCCCTTTTGATTTCGCTTTATTATCAGGAGGAAGCAGTACCAGGGTTCGCCGGAGCCCGGTCTGCTTATTTTGGTTCAGTTGCTACTCTATCACCCAACGAACTTTATACCTTGATACCGGTGGATAGCAGCTATCTGTAATAGCTTGTGATAAGATATAAGTATCTTGCGACCCGATGGAAATCAAAGATGCCAGTTATCTTATCAGTAATGCTGATTATAAACAATGCCCACCGCCGGACAGGGCGGAGTATGCATTTATTGGTCGCAGTAATGTGGGCAAATCTTCGCTGATCAATATGCTTTGTAATAAAAAGGCATTGGCAAAAACTTCTTCGGCACCAGGGAAAACGCAATTGATCAATCATTTCGATGTTGTTTCCAATGATAAAAAGAAATGGTACCTGGTTGATCTGCCAGGCTATGGTTATGCAAAGGTCTCGCAAAGCAGCCGCCGTCGTTGGGAACAAATGATCGAAGGCTATATCCGGAAAAGAGAGAATCTTGTTTGCTTGTTTGTACTTGTAGACAGCCGTCATGAACCGCAAAACATTGACTACGAATTTCTCAATGACCTTGGAAAATGGGAAATACCCTTTGTGATCGTATTTACAAAAAGTGACAAAAATAAGCCGGGCGCTACAGCAAGAAACGTAAAAGCTTTTATTGACGGAATGAAGGAATATTGGGAAGAGATACCTCCTTATTTTGTTACCTCCGCTTTAAGTAAGGAAGGCCGGCAACCTATACTCGATTATATTGGAAACCTGAATCAGGGGTTTATCATTACAAGTGGTTAGATTAAAACTCTGATTAGTTTTTTTTGCGATTAATCCTTTTCTTTGCAAACAACAGTAAAATGATATGAGGAAGATCTTGTCCGAGCGCAATTTTGTAGGTATCTTATTCATCGTGGCCCTTGTTGTATTTTCATTTGCACAGGAAGATGCTAAAAAAGTGGAGAAAATGTACCAGTATCCGGAATCTAGCGCTTCAGCGCTTATTCCAATACCTAAACAAACGGCCGGAATTCCAGCAAATGATACACCGGCAGCCAATAAAAACCTCCGATAATTTTTTATAGTTTAGAAAATTTACCTTGAAGCTGCAGAGGTTGCAGCTTTTTGTCTTACGGGCACTTTTATGCCTGCGATAACGTGGACAAGGTTTTACACAGGAGAATTCTGCATTTCTCCTATTGACCCTGGGAAGAAAAGGTTTAGTTCACCACCTTGTTGGCGCAACTGCTGCTGGCAAACGCTTCTGGTTTAGCTTTAAACGCAAAGCCCATCCCAAGTATGTAACCCATCGCTTCTTTTAATGCATCGTTGCTTTTGAAGTGCGGGTTGGTGTTGATGTCCGCATGTACTTCCATATCGACATTATAGATAGTGAACAGGTTGCACAATTCATAAGCGATCTCGATGCTTTTGGCAACTTCCATCAACATTCTTTCTTTGATGGTGTACTGTTGCCGGGTTTTGTCGTTATGGATGAACATAAAGCCGCCATGTCCTTCTCTTAGAAAAACGATTACTGTCGCGAATTCAGTTTCTTTCCCTTTAACCTGTGAGTCAGTCCCGATACAAACTTTTAGCCTGAAACCGGCTGCAGTCTCGCGTTTGATAGCATTCTCCACGGCGTTATAAATGGGAAGATCGATCGTGTCGCCATTAAATTTTCTCCAGCGCATATAAAAAGAGGTTTTTCTAAGTTATAGTAAAACGGCCAATTAAACAAAAGAGAGCAGTGTTTAGTGCTTTGCTATCGGGGTTGTAAGAGTTATTGACGTAGTAATTTGTCGGTCCATTGCCGGTCATTACCGGCAAACTTTATTATATACATACCGGCTAGAATATTATCGGCTGCTATATTATTAATGCCGTTTATTAATTGGCCCCGGGTGATCGTTTTTCCATTTTGATCAAAAAGGGAATAAGCATAGTTTCCGGGACTTCTCACCACGATAGTATTCGAATTAATAAAATTGCTGACAAGTTTTGGGCGGGATCCGTCTTCGTCTTTGTTAAGCGTTATAATATTCGAATAATAGTGACGTCCGTCATCAAATTTTACCCCTAGCCGGTATCGGTTGCTGGTTACTGTGGCAGGACGATATACATATGAACGGATGTTGGTGTTCGCTTCTGTCAAGGTTGTGAAATCGCTCCCATCAATTGATACTTCAAGGGTTTGGCTCAACACTTGTTCATCTGATTCTATGATCCAGTCAAACTGGTGTTTGTCCCCATCTTGTGCGCCACGCAATTTAAGTTTATGAACGGCAAGGGGAATACCCGGTTCTATTGTCGTTTGCAGTGAATACGAGCCAAGACTGGCATATGCCGGCGCATACAAATTTCCCTGCCCTTCCACTTTTAAAAAATAAAAACCGGGATTCAATATCGTATCGGCAACCGAGCTCAGCAACGTACCGGGGTTATAAACATTCAGCAAAGACTGGGATCCATTATACAGTGTTATCTGCAGGTCCAGGTTGGATCCCGCATTTCCGGTGCCTACATTATAAGGAATACCATTCAGTTGAAACCGGCCTCTGCCCGGCATGCTGAAGCGAAACATATCCTCGTCAGTATTTTGACCGACAACGCCTGTAACCTCGAATTGATTGTTGAAGAATAGGGGTAAGGTAGCCGTTTCAAACGTTCCCGGGTGGTCGTCTTCCCGATAGCCAAAGCCGTTATAAGAAGCCGTGATGATATCCAGGTCGCTTTGGTAATTAGTACAGCCTAAGGAATTAGGTCCATTGCTCCACAAGGTAAAGTTGCGGCTGTAACCTACACCCATGATCGGCGCCCAGCCGATCTCCCCTGTGCCTTGCCCACCATAATAGTCAGTTATCTTATTGCAGTTGCTATCATATTGAGACTGGTGGTATAAACCCAGGGTATGACCCGATTCATGCGAAGCGGCTTCCGAGATTTTTTTAAGGTTATAGCCAAACAAGGCCGGGAATACAAAACAAGGTGTATCATCGCCCGATGTAAACGACCCGATGAAGGCAACGCCACCGGCAGTATTCCCATACCAACCGGATGTAGTGGTAAGAATCACTCTCATTCGCTTGTCTACAGGGGCTGACAGGAATTTGGTTGAGTCGGTGGTTATATTAATATTAAATGGACGATAGTCTTCAGCTACCCTGTTAAAGACATGGGTGATCTGCGTGCTGTTCAAGCCTGATGCTGCACACACAATTGGCGTGCCGGTCCAGTTCCAACTGGTGCCATCAACAGTATGTCCGTCGAAATCGAGAAAAATAGTTGCGTGGGCAGCGGGATAGCTATTCAGGACGGGCATTTGTGCCTCTGTGTAAAGCTGGAGTGCCTGGCATAGCAACAGGCACAAGGTCTGGATCAGGGTTTTCATGACAGGACGGGTTTAGTTTTCAAAAGGAATGGTAGGGTATATAAAAACCTGGGTCGCTATCCGTAATTATTCATTGACAAGCTCATTAAATTTTTTCTTTACTAAATAATATTGATCATCTTGTTTTTCTAAAACAAACAGGTCGCCATGTTGAAAACTGACGATACGGCCAGCATACCGGACCGTACCATCAGTAGTGGTGAATGAGGACAACGTCAACGTTGCGCCGTTGAAGCGTGTAGATTTAACAACTACGCTATGGACTGTGTTGTTATACTTACTGGTGACTGAAATAATTTTGCCGTTAAAGCCTGGAATTTTTTTCTCGAGGAAACCGCCTTTTAGATCTGTTCCGCGTGCGGCGGTAGTGTTGAAAAAGCTTTGCAGCTCATTAATCTCTATCGCGATTTTGGCAGGGAAGTTTGTAAATAAATGTGGCCTGGTTTGATCAGGTTCCCGTAGAACCACCCTGTCTTGTGCGAAACACAGTGTGCAGCAGAACATAAAAGACAGGCTGAAGCCGTACAGTTTAAGGTAATTCATTGGATATATTTAAAAACAGACAGAAAAGGGTTGTGCAGACGGATTAAAAATCTGCTACAGTTATCAGGAGGGGACGGAGAACAAAGGTTATTAAAAGTTTTTAACAATATCAAGGAATATCGCCGAGGAAAACATGAAATCGGGTGTTAGTACGTTGCAGGCAATCGTAGATTTTCGGGAAGCTATTTTTATTCTAATACTGGCCCGTACTGAGCAATACCAGGGTACAGGCTTCCATGGTTTCAATATTTTTTTCTTTGGCCAGTTCTACCAATTTATCGTTCTCGGTACCTGGATTAAAGATGATCCGTTTTGGGTTTAAAGACAGGATGTAGTCATAATATTCCTGCTGGTGACCTGGATTCAAATAGAGCGTTACCGTATCCACACCAGTCACCGGGATCTTTTCTTTGTCAATGCTTACATCAGCCACCTTGGTAATTTTTCTGCCAATGCCGACAACGGGATGGCCATGATTGCGTAATCGCTGGATGGCAAGATTACTATAGCGGGCAGGATTGCCGGAAGCTCCTAATACCAGTGTCTTTTTTGCTTTTCCCATAATATAAATTTAAAGTTGTACCCCTCTTATAACATCAAAGGAGCTGGTATTGTTTTGCGGGAACTTTGCTGATGATGTCGGCGAATGCTCCAGGTAATAAAGGATATTTGAAATGGAAACCTGTTTCAATGATTTTCGCAGGAACTACCCACCGGCTTTTTAATACCAATTCTGTTTCAGTACCAATAAGTACAGCGCCTGCTTTCAGCATCCATTCATAAGCGGGCAAGCCGATCAATTTCCCGGTTGCTTTTCGCAATAATTCCATGAATTTTTCATTTGTAACCGGTCCGGGAGAACAGCAGTTATATGTGCCCTTTATCGCTTCACGATCATTGATCCATTCAATCATCCGGCAAGTGTCTTCAATGTGGATCCAGCTATACATTTGTTTGCCGCTTCCTTGTTTGCCGCCCAATCCAAATTTCAAAAGATTAAAGTAAGGGATCAGCACACCGCCGGAGCCTAATGTGATTGCCATTCGAAGGTTTACTTTTCTTGTGTGCGGAGTTGATTGCTCATAAAATGTTTTTTCCCAGCGCTTACATACCTCTACCGAAAAGCCATCATGAAATTCGCCAGTGTATTCATCTTGTGGTTTATCTTCAGCATGACGATAGATCGTTGCAGAAGACGCATTTATCCAGACCTTCGGCGGGCGTTCGCATTGAATGATTGCTTTGCCGATAGCTTTAACAGCATTGATACGGCTATCCATTATTTCAGTTCTGTTTTTTTTGGTATAGCGACAGTTAACTGTTTTTCCCGCGAGATTAATAAGGAGGTCGGCTCCATCCAGATCTTTAACCCAGTCACCTGATGTTTTTCCATCCCATTTTTTAAATTCAATATTGAGTGCATCTTTGCCTGTCCCTAAACTATAATTGTTGCGATTATTACGGGCTTTCTCAAGCTGGCGTGAAAGAACAACTATCCTATTGCCTTTACCAAAATATTTCACCAGTTCCTGGCCGATAAAACCAGTGCCGCCGGCAATGATTATCTTTTTGTTTTTCATCACTACTATTTGATATGAACGAACGTTTTATGTGCCATAATTTTATTTTCGATATAGCAGATGCTTGCATACCATATATACAAAAATGGAAGCGTGCAAGCAGGAATATACAAAGAGGCAATATCCTTTGCCAAATAAGATATCAGCCCAAGCAGGAGTGTGACCGCTAAAATCCTTACATAATATCTTCTGTCACGGACTTCAAAATAGCGGGAACTATAGACGTAGTGAATGACGATGCTGATAAGTTGCCACGCTCCGGGCAAAGCATAAGTATAAAAGATATAGGACGGATCAATACAAACGCAATACAAAATACCAGCAGTTATGAGAAATACCTGCATCGAAAGGTCAACAAACTTAAAAGTTCTCATCTTATTTCAAAAGTTTCATCAATCCGCCAACAAACCAATTCTCCTCCGCCTTTATCATTGTATCGAGTGTTCTGTCGGCTTGCTTGCCGAGTTTTTTAATACCGCTGACCGTATCCACAAACGCCTTGACCGTTTTATCCCTTTTATCACCTTCCACTTCTTCCAGCTGGTCAAGAAGTTTCAACATAGGCTCGAGTTCTCTTTTTTTTCTTTCTTTCACGATCAGCCTTACTACTTTCCAAATATCTTTTTCTGCCGAAAAATATTCTTTGCGTTCGCCTGTCAGGATTACTCTTTCAGCCAGGCCCCAACTGATCAGTTCCCTGATATTCATATTTACATTACCACGGCTGATATTTAGTTCGTCCATCATGTCGTCCTGGGTCAGTGGATCAGGACTTACCAATAATAAAGCATGGATCTGCGCCATCGTGCGGTTGATGCCCCAATTGGTGCCGAAGGCACCCCAACTACTGATGAATTGTTGTTTTGCTTCTGTTAATTTCATGAAGCAAAGATAAAGGATGTTACTGAAGTTTCAGTATTTACTGAAAAATAAATTTACCAATAGCAATTCAGCCGTTTGTCCGTTTTATTTCCGGTGAAATCTGCAGCTTTTAACAGGATGGCCAGGTAACCACCGCCCCGGTGGATCTTCTTTTTAGAGAAAATATTACTCCAGTTATGGATGCCAAAAAGTACAGGCCCAAATCGTACAGCACCCCCGATCCATAACTGGTTTTGCGTGTTGAAATACACGGGAAGATAATATCCTTTTTTCCTGGTTTCCCACCTTGGTGTGATGGTAAGCAGGTTAAGATCTTTTACTCTTTTGTTCGGACCAGTTGAAAGTTTGGAGAGATTGACGGAGATATCGGCATTGATAAAAAAAGATTCGGCAATGAATTTATCAACGTTCAATACCAGCCGGGCCGGATGATTTACCCTGTATTTGCCGCCATAGGTGCCGATGTTGTCAAAGAGATTGGCCAGGCTGTCTCTAAATCCAGCGAGATTATTGATGGTGGAATCGAATACCTGGTCCATTAACGCATCCGTAGCTTCCGGCTTTATATTCCTCGCCATTGTGCTGTATTTTCCAAAATGATATTGTCCATAGCCAATATCCAATAATGACAAACCTATTTTCCAATCATAGTCAAAGTAAGTGTCTTCATTAAGCACGTTGTTTATACTTTGCAGTTTGATAAGATATTCAAACCCTATATCAAATGAACCGCCAGTTTCTGTAAAGGACAAAAATTCTTTCGAGTTTTCTTTGAAGCTGCGTGTACTATCCCAGCGGTCATAATTGGACGAATAGCCGAAATCCAGAACCGCATTCGTGATGCGGTATTGGACCGGGTCGGAGTTTCCGTTGCGTATAAAATTTCCGTCAGCCAGGTTTGCAAACGCTCCTGACAGGCCCCTGTTTAGTTTTACAGTAATGCCGGCATTTAACCTGCCGTATTCGTTGTCTAAAACGGTTTGTCCGTAGCTGGCGTATAGTTCAGCCCAGCTACTGGTTGCCAAATCTGCGTTCATATTGCCGGCCCCTTCATTCTGGTTGAAAAAATCACCGAACCTGCTCAGCGTATCAATAAAATTATAGGGACTTGTTTTAAGCCACACCTGGGATCGGAGGTTGGCGCCAAAAGCAATCGCAGTTTTTTTGTTCAATGCAATGCGTGTATTAAAAAGATTCAGGTTGGCATTCAAACCCGCGTACCTGCTATAGTTTCCGGTCCTGATAAGGTATTCAGATTTTGCCGGATTTGACAGAAGTGAATAGTTGAAAACCTTCACCGCATTGGTTGTGTGTTTATCCTGGATCCCAAACAAAGTAATATCCCATTTCAGCGGAGCATTTACGATCGATGATGGATTATTATGAACATTTAATGAGCCGATATAGGATGAGCCGTTAGTAGCTGTATAATTCTGTGCTTTCAATAAGAAAGGAAACACACACAAAACGATTATGATCCTGGTGATCTTCATTACATAAAAAAGACCCTGCAAGCAAGGTCTTTGATGCTTGGAATATATAATTTCCGAAATTATTTAATTTCTACAATATCCGTACCTGTATCGTCGCCATTCTTTTGTTTACCGAGGTAGGTCGGTAGATCCATTCCTGCCATATCAAAAATATCTTTCAGGGGCGGCACTGCTTTGTAAAGGCCACTCATAAAATTTGCAGTCGACCCTTTACCATCTACGCCCTGTCCAGTATCCCACACAGTTACTTTATCTATCTTGATATTCTTAATAGCTTCTGTTTGCATGCGTACCAGCTCTGGTAATTTGTCGGTGATCAGTAACAGCACAGCATCTTTCGGGCTATTGCCAGCTGCTTTTACTATCCTGTCAAGTCCTTCGGCCTGCTTGGTTAATATTTCGTACAAGCCTCTTGCCTCGGCTTCCAGTTTTGCAAAGATGGCATCGGCCTCGCCCTTTGCTTTTTCACGAACCTGCTCGGCTTGAGCCTGTGCTTCTATAATGAGTTTTTGTTTCTGAATATCCGCAGCTACTACGATTGTTGCATTCTGCGTAGCACGATCTCTTTCACCACGTGCCTCTTCTGATTTTTGTTCCGCGAGATATGCCTCTTCCAACGCTTTGGCAGCTTGTACTTTTTCCGCCGCTATTGCTTTTTTCAAAGCTTCTGCCTCTCGTTCTCTTCGTGTTGATTCGGAGTTTGCTATCTCTATTTTTGATAAGTTTTCTCCCTGCACAGCTATTGCATTTGCTTCCGCTATCTTTACACGAGTATCTCTTTCGGCTTCTGCTTTACCAATGTTTTCGTCTTTGTTGGCACCGGCGATCTGTACTTCTTTATCCTTCAACGCTAAGGCTACATTGATATCCCGGTCACGTTGCGTTTCTGCAACTTTAATATCTCTTTCTTTTTCCGCAGTTGTTTTACCGATATCACCGGTACGTTCTTGTTCGGCCACGCGGATCTTTGCTTCATTGATCGCTTTAGCGGCCGCCTCTTTACCCAGTGCATCGATATAACCGCTTTCATCTTTAATATCAGTTACATTCACATTGATCATCTTCAAACCGATCTTATTCAGTTCGGCTTCCACATTGCCGGCTATATTGGCCAAAAACTTATCACGGTTATTATTGATCTCTTCAATATCCATCATAGCTACTACCAGACGCATCTGGCCAAGAATAATATCTTTAGCGAGGTCATGAATATTTGGACGCTGCATGCCCAGCAAACGTTCCGCGGCATTTTGCATCACAGCCGGTTCAGTGGAGATACCTACTGTAAAACGGGAAGGCACATCCACCCGGATATTTTGCTTACTTAAGGCACTGGTAAGATTTACTTCGATGGAAATAGGAGTAAGATCAAGAAAAGAATAATCCTGGATGATAGGCCAGATAAAGGCTGCTCCACCATGTATACACCTGGCCGTTAACGAACCTTCTTCCGCATTTTTTCCCACCTTTCCATACACCACCAATATCCTGTCGGAAGGGCAGCGTTTGTAACGGCGGAACATCGAAAAAATCAGGATGAAAAAGAAGACAACTGCTATTGCAACAATTAATAAAAAATTTTCTGCCATGTTAGATTTTTAGATTTATCAGGAAAGATTAGAAGAAACGATAAGAATATTACTATTAAGTATCTCCACCACTTTTACCAGTTTGCCGGTGGGTATGTCTTTGTCATCATCAGTGATAGCCTGCAATTCCTGCAGGGAGCCCTGAACTTTGATATGTACTTTGCCATACCCATTTCTTTGCGCAGGAATAAAAAGATAGGTTTCTCCAATCTTATTCAGTGCATTTGATATTTGCAAAGTGCCGCTATGTTTTAAACGGCTCATACTACGAAAAAGCAGGGCCATCATCACCATCATCAAAGTGCCTGCTACAAAAGCGGCACCAATGGTAAACACCTTGCTCATATCGCCCCGGATACAGGCAATACCTGTCCAGCCGAATACGGTAAAAAAAGCAATAAGATTTTTAATGGTGAAAAACTGGTAACCGACCCCGGCATCATGATCAATCGATACATCGGCATCGCCCATGGCGGAGTCGCTATCACCAGCCGTAAAAGAAAGAATAGCCTGTACCAGGAATAAAAGGGTAAACAGGATGGCGATCACCCAGAATATTTTTTCAAACATCGGTGTCGCCATCCACCAGGAAGAAATGTCAAGCAGTTGCATGGTTCGGTTGGTTCGGTGAGTACCGAAAATAAGAAATCCCACCATTTAGCGGGATTTCTTTTCCAACAATACCAGGGTATCAGCATTAACTCTTACGACTGTAGTTTTCACGGCTACCCAACATACTTTTTATAGACATTTAATTAATTAGTTACTACTATTTTATACTGAATTTTGCGAAAATCTCGTATCGCAATTTGATTTTCGTAAAAACGATTTCATTTTCCAGGCCTTTGGCTTGCTGTCTTCCATAACCGGTAACTACTACTTCTTGTAGTGCAGTGTTCGCATACATATTGGTTGGATAAATAGTATGAGCCTGTTCACGTATTACTAATGGTTTGCCTGTTTGCTCCCCGATAGCCGTCAACAAGTAGTCCGCTTTGTCTTTTGCAGCTTTCATTGCTTCAATCTTGATATCCTTTCTAAACTTTTCAATTTCCGAATGCGATGTTTTGAAAATGCCGGCATCTTCTATTTCAAGTTCATCCAATATTTGAAAGAGTTTATTTACTTCACCCGCATTCTGCACTTTCATTTGCAATTTTTTTTCGGTAAGCACACGATTTTTCCGGAACATCTGGTATTGCAGATCGCCATCGGCACCGGACAGACTCAGGTTCTTTATATCAAATCCGTTTTCTTTTAACTTTTTCAAAAGATTGTCTTCCTGGGCTTCGATTTTCCATTTATCGTTATTCTTATTTTTTTCACGAAACACGATGCTGATATAAATCTCGTCAGGAACGATTTCTTTTTCGGCCGAACCTGTTACTTCGATGTTAGGCTTCTCTTCCTGTGGCAACGGTTGCTGCGCGGATGCTAACATACTGCTGGTTATCATAGTGAGGATAAGAATGCATTTTTTCATATTTAAAAATTTTAGTGATGAAGTTTTTAAACAGATGCACGGTTTGACATTTTTACACACGCCGGCCACATGAATAAAAAAACCGCGCCGGTATGATCGGCGCGGTCTGCAGTATTTAACGATTTGTTTTATTATATCATCATTCTTAATGGTTCTTCCAGTAAGCTCTTCAACGTTTGCAGGAAGGCAGATCCTTTGGCACCATCCACCACGCGGTGATCGCAGCTCAGCGTTACTTTCATAACATTACCTGGTACAACAGCGCCGTTCTTAACAACAGGCACCTGGCTGATGCCACCTATCGCAAGAATACAAGCATCCGGCGGATTGATGATCGCTGTAAATTCATCGATGCCGAACATCCCCAGGTTTGAGATCGTGAAAGTATTGCCTTCCCAATCGGCAGGCTGTAACTTCTTATCTTTTGCTTTTTGAGCAAAATCTTTTACCTCGACAGCTATTTGTGATAGTGATTTTGTATCGGCAAAGCGAACCACCGGCACCAATAAACCTTCCTCTACAGCTACCGCTACGCCTATATTAATATGATGATTGATCCTTACTTTGTCACCCAGCCAACTACTGTTTACAGCTGGATGTTGTTTCAAGGCAACCGCACAAGCTTTCAGCACAAGGTCATTGAAAGATATTTTTACTTTACTTACCTCATTTAGTTTTGCACGGCTGGCCACCGCTGCATCCATATCGATCGCCATCGTAAGATAGAAATGAGGTGCACTGAATTTACTTTCGGCCAAACGCTTAGCGATCACTTTCCGCATTTGTGATACAGGTACTTCGTCAAAACTAACCTGGCCTGCTGGCGCAGTTGGAGCGGTGGATTTTGCAGCTTCACCCGATATTGTTTTAGCCGCAGGCTTATAATTATCAATATCAGATTTTACTATTCTGCCTGCGTCGCCTGAACCCTGCACTTTTGAAATATCAATACCTTTTTCAGTTGCTAGTTTTTTTGCAAGCGGTGAAGCTTTTACACGACCGTTATCGGTAGAGGAAGTTGCTTGTTGCGGGGTAGTGGTTGTTTGTTGCTGGTTAGCCGTTGCAGGCTGGTCAACTTCCTGTGCCTTGCTTTCGATGTCCGGAACTTGCGTTGTACCGCCTTTTGCAGCAGCAATAATTGCATTCACGTCTACTTTTCCTTCTTCACCAATTATACAAAGCAGGTCATTCACCGCTATTTTCTCTCCTTTTTTGGCTCCCTGGTAGAGCAGCTTTCCATTCTTATAGCTTTCAAGCTCCATGGTGGCTTTGTCTGTTTCGATCTCAGCAAGCACCTCACCTTTCTTCACGGTGTCGCCAACGTTTTTCAGCCAGCCTGCAATAACACCCTCGGTCATGGTATCACTTAAGCGTGGCATCAGCACCACTTCTTCCATTTTGGAGATATCAACGGTAGCTGTTGCTTCTTGTTTGTTGGCGGTTGCGGGTTGTTGAGATGCAGGTGATGCAGCCTGCGTATCCTGGGCTTTTTTCGGAGGCCCTTCTTTCTTTTCCCCTTTTACAGGCGCTGCAGCATTATTGCCGCCGCTACTTAACAGGCTTGAAATATCTTCTCCTGTAGTGCCAATAATAGCCAGCAGATCATTCACCTGCAATTTGCTTCCTTTGTCCCCACCTACATGTAACAGGGTGCCATCTTTATAGCTCTCCAGTTCCATGGTAGCCTTATCAGTCTCGACTTCAGCCAGCAAGTCGCCTTTTTTTACTGTATCACCCACTTTTTTGTGCCAGGCAGCAATCACACCTTCGGTCATCGTATCGCTAAGCCGGGGCATCAATATCACTTCAGCCATGTAGCATTAAATTTTGGCCGAAATTAAGGTAAAATGATGAATGATAAATGAATGAGGATTAGTGGATTTACTCTATCGGGAAAACCGACTAATGCCACCCGTAAGACAAGTTAGTAATCAAGGTCCAGCTTTAAGCGATCTTTCAGTTCCTTTACAAGAGGATACTCTTCGGTAAGCCTGATAAATTGATCTTTCGAGGAAAGCGGTGCTTCCGTTACGGGTCTTTCACTAACATTTTCGCTGACAATTACATTAAACTGTAAAAGGCGGTTTTTTAATTCCTGCTGTAAAAAAGCGAATAGTTCGTTGCGCTCAGCTTCAACAAATTTTTGTTCAATATTATTGGCCGTTACTACTTCAAAGGAATTCTGGTCATTGATTTGTAACTGTGCTAATTCAAAAGGTTGCACAGCGGGATTTTTTGCAAGCCTTAATTTTTGGATATAGCCGTTCCAGGCTAACTGCAGGGTTTCTATTTGCAACGACTGGTTAGACGTGTTGGTTGTCGCGTTTCCGCTACCCTTGTATTGCTTGCGTATTTTATCAAGCGCCGAGATTTTATTGGACGGCAGATTATCGGCCACCGGTTGTTTGTCACCTGTTGATGCCTGTTCATTTGCCGGTTTGCCATATGCAGGAGATTCTTCGGCTAATTTGTTTCTTTCGGGTGAGGTTTCGATTGTAAGCTTCGCATCGGTCTTTGTCCGGGTAGACGGTTCGCTCTTTGTATTTCGAATTTCTATTGGTATTATCTGCCTGAATGCAACGGGCTTAGCTGTTTCAATCAGTTTTTTTTTACTCACCCCGCTTCCTTCCGACGTGAGTTCAATGGCTTGTTGCAGGTAACAGAGTTTTATCAACACCAGTTCTACATGCAATCGTTTATTGCGGGCCCCTTTATAATTTATTTCGGCTTCATTCAGAATATTCAGGGCACTGATCAGGATAGCCATTGAGACAGTCCGGGATGTTTCAATGTATTTGTCTTTGAAACTTTCAACAACCTCCAGCAGGTTGGCTGCTTTAGCGTCTTTACATACTAAAAGATTCCGGATAAACTCCGCGAATCCATTAAGCACCAGGTCGCCTTCAAAACCTTTGCGATTAATATCATCATACAACAACATGGCGCCCGCGAGATCCTGTTGCATCATGCAATCCAGCAACTTGAAATAATAGTCGGCATCCAGGATGTTAAGATGCTCCAGCGTATTGCCATAGTTTAGTTCGCCATTGGTAAAACTTACGATTTTATCCATGATGCTGAGTGCATCACGCATACAACCTTCGCTTTTTTGAGCGATGACCTGCAACGCAGCTTTCTCTGCTTTTATTTCTTCTTTATCACATATTTCCCGCAAATGCTGAACGGTATCATTGGTAGTGATCCGCTTGAAATCAAATATCTGGCAACGGCTTAATATCGTTGGAAGGATTTTATGTTTTTCCGTTGTGGCTAAAATAAAAATGGCATAGGGGGGTGGCTCTTCCAATGTTTTTAAAAACGCATTGAAAGCTGATGTACTCAGCATGTGTACCTCATCTATGATGTATACTTTATAATTACCAGCCTGTGGCGTAAACCTTACCTGGTCCACCAGGGCCCGGATGTCATCTACGGAGTTATTGCTGGCGGCATCAAGCTCATGGATATTCAGCGAGGTACCTTCATTGAAGGATACACATGAGCGACACACATTACACGCCTCACCATCTTTCGTTTTGTTTTCGCAATTAATGGTTTTTGCAAGTATCCTGGCACAAGTAGTTTTGCCCACACCCCTGGGTCCGCAAAACAAAAACGCATGTGCCAACTGGTTATGCTTTATTGCATTTTTTAATGTAGTGGTTATATGCGACTGGCCGACAACTGTATCAAAAAGCTGTGGCCGGTATTTTCTTGCTGAAACGATGAATTTATCCATAAGCCCCCAACCCGGAAAGGAATTTTTTAAATGTACTCAACTAGGCTGCAAGATAAGAAAGCATACTTGTTCAATAAGTAAAAAGGTAGTGTTGACAAGTTGAAACCCTGATGCCAGGTTTATACCAACGGATGTGGTTTAAACGCTTTGGTCCTGTCGAACAAATACCGGTAAGTCGTAAGTTTCCGGCTTCTGTAGGTCCCCAGGCTTTCGGCCACATTTATCATCTTGGGATTGAACTCTCCTATCCATTGCATTTCATATTTGGCATACAATGGTTTTGGCTGAATTACTTTAGCACCTTCCATGATCAGGTAAGAATCTACGCCGCGAGCCTGCATTTCCGGGGCAATTCCGAATACAAGGCCCACAAATTTATCCGGCTTCTTTGTCCACTTTATCCATAAGAACTTTAATTTATGGAACAAGTCAAATTTGCCGTGCAAATGCTTAAACCATTGATTAAGATCGGGCAGGTTGACCCAGATGCCTACCGGCTCGTTTTTATAATAAGCAAACCAGCAAACTTTTTCGTCCATCACCGGTTTCATGGATTCAAATAATTTAAGCACTACTTTTTTATCCAGCTCCTTTAAACCGCCATGTCCCGCCCACGCCTTATTATACACCGTGGTAAAATCCGCGGCAAATTTTTCGAACTGATCTTTGCGAATATGTTTCGACGAAAAATCGGGATCTGCAGCGCATTTTGCATGGCGATCATATAGTTTTTGCTGGACTTTGTCGGCAGTTCTTAATGCGAAACAGATCTGGTTGAAAAAACCTTTGAAGCCATAGGCTTCAAAAAGTTGCTGGTAGTAGGGTGCGTTAAAATTGAGGCAATAAACAGGCGGCTCGAAACCTTCCACCAGCAATCCCCACCAACGATCCCTTTCGCCAAAATTAATGGGCCCGTCCATCGCCTGCATTCCTTTCTGCAAGAGCCAGTGTTTCGATACATCAAATAACATATCAGCAGCAACCTGGTCATTGATACAATCGAAAAATCCGACGCCTCCAACAGGAACGTCATCACCCTTGTTCTTATACTTTTTATTGGTAAATGCAGCAATGCGACCGATCAATCTGCCCTCATTATTTTTTAAGATCCAACGGGTAGCTTCTCCGTGCCGGAACGCTTTGTTTTTTTTTGGGTCAAATACATCCAGTATGTCTTTATCGAGCGGTTGAATATAATTAGGATTGTCCCCGTTAATGATCTTATTCACGGCGAGGAAATCACGAACTGTCTGCCTGTCTTTTACTTCCAGCAATTGCATAGCCAAATCTTTGACGGCAAAAGTAATAGAACCTGTGTAATTATATCAGCTTTCCGTCGCCGCAATAAACCGATCTTTCCCGACAACAGTTTTTTCCCGTCAGCAAATCACTTTGTTCAGCTTCGACTCGCTTTGCGTTATGCCTGAAAATAAAAATCCTGCACGCAACCTGCAGGATTTAGTTTGTTTAGCTTTTTGGAAATTGCGGATTTGCCATCACTTCTTCGATCTGTAAAATGTGTCTTTCCGAATGCGCCGACAGAAAAAGTAAAAACTGGTAAGTATCAAATAACCCGAATGGCATTGTTACAAAATGGTTGCGCAGGTCGTCATTTGTCTTTTTCACGTAATCGATAAGATTGTTCCTTCTTTCCACAAAAACATCCACCGATTGTTTGGCAGATCCGAATTGCCCTGTAGGAATAAATCCTTCTCTTGTCTTAACGCGAAAACTCCTGTCAGTGATCAGCTTGATGACGTCCTCGTCGTTAGTAAATTTTAGTTCCTTTCTTTTCTCCGGGTTGGCTGGATCTTTTAAAGAGGCCGACCCGAAATCAAAAAGGTTTTTTTCAGAAAGTGCAATATGCTCAATGCATTCGGCAACACTCCATACGCTATCGGCGGGTTTCCAGTTCAGTTGTGCGTCCGAAAGATTTTTTACCACATCCTGCAAATGTTTTTTTGTCTGCTTGAAATGATTGATGGCGAATTTTTTATCCTTTTTTGACAAAGGATCGCTGGTTGGGCTGAAACTGAGTAGAAACAGCAGGGGAACCAATGCAATTACTTTACGCATAAAATAAAGTTTGGTAGTAAATGGTTTTTGAAAACCAGAGCAAATTACGGCATTTTCATATTCGTTACCTGCCTTACTTGTAAAGTGCCGCCTAACTCAAAATCGTGGCAATCTCTTGAAATACTTACCGTTTCGTCAACTCTTGTCACTGATAATAAAAAACCTCCTACTACTTCTTTGCCTTCGGTACAAGGGTCGCCTGTCACAGTTTTTCCGTTGGTGCCACTTACAAGTTTTCCCCGGGTGATAATGGTTCCCCTAAAATATAAATATCGTCTTTACTCAACTTGTCGACTTATTCGCCACGAAAAATAAGCATGAATTTTTCCGTAATGTTCATTTTTAAAATGTGAATGAGTTTAATAGATGACGGGATGCATACCGCGGAATCGGGCAAGCGGCAAGAATTTTTCCGTCAATTTTTTTGCGGCGCCATATATCCCACATAATTATATGTTCGGGTTTGAGGAAAATTAACTGTTTCGGTACGTAAAAAAAAGTGGGTAAGAGGTGAAAATTCACGCCTCAGAATTTTTGTTATTGCTTTCATCAGCATACGTGTACTTTTTATTGTCTTTGAAAATTGGGGTTCGTTCCTATTCAATCAATTTATCATTATTCTAAATCATGCTTATGAAACGCTGGATCGTTCTGGTATTCTCATTTCTTGCCTGCAGTACGTGGGCTCTTGCACAAAACCAGGCTGTAAGAGGCCGGGTTAGTTCCGACGATGGCCGTCCGCTGGATGGTGCAACCATTAATGTAAAAGGG
>WUUC01218436.1_pt1 | contig 40078 bp, 33 predicted proteins | sample 6278441 | NCBI WGS metagenome assembly WUUC01 (sample SAMN13675441, study PRJNA597444) | soil metagenome | isolation source: soil | place: USA: Washington | collected 2017-10
GGCGATGGCGACGGCGATGGCGATGGCGATGGCGACGGCGATGCCTGCGTGCGCGGCGCCGAGGGCTGCGAGTGCAGCGCGCTGGACACGCCTGCGTCCTCGCCTCCGCTGCAGGAAGACTGCCAAGAGGGCCTCGTCTGCATGCACTGGGACCAGGGCGGCGGGTACACGGCGGAGGAGCTCAGCGGATCCGTGAAGTCCTGCGTACGACCCTGCGAAGAGGACGCCGATTGCGGTACCGGCAGGAGCTGCAGCGTGCGTCCGCCCTTCCAGGACGTGTCCCGCATGTGCGTCGACCGCGTCGCGAGCTACGACGAGCCCTGCTCGGGCAGCCGAATGACGACCGAGAGCGTCGTGAACCCCGAAACGCTCGACTACGCGAGCGAGATCATCGGATGCGAAGCCGGTCTCGAATGCAGGTTCGGCCTATTTGGCACCGCCTTCAATCCCGACGAGGCGATGTGCGCTGCGTCGTGCGCGACGGACGTCGACTGCACGCATCCGGAGCTACCCTATTGCAACCCTCGCAAGTACGGCTTGGTGGAGGGTGGGTTTTTGGGAATCTGCAGCGTGGCTCGTCGGCCGAACGGCAGCGTCTGCGGCTCTCCGGACGCGAGCAAGCCCTTTGGGGTCGCGACGGCTTGCGACACGAGCGTCGAAACCTGCGGTGAGAATCGCGACGCCTGCCCGCAATGCGTGGGCATCGAGCTTAGCCCCGGCACGCTGATCACACCGAGCGGCACGGGCTTGTGCATCGCGTCGTGCAGCGACGCGAACCCATGTGCTGGAGGTCGGCGCTGCTCGCCGGAGTTCTTCAGCAGCGGCGACGGCGTGTGCGTGGACGACTGCACGGTCGGCCCGGAGAGCTGCACCGGTGCTGGGACGCTCGGCGCTGGCCAAGCTTGTTTGTCGTTGGACCGCGGCGGCGAGCCCGTCGCGTTCTGCATCGATCGCACCACTCCGGTGCTCGCGCCCGCGGTCTGGAATGTCGATGGGGACATCAGCGATCCCGGCGAGGACTGCATCGATCAGCTCGACGCTTCCTCATACCTCCGCTGCCCAGAGGGCTTCACGTGCTTGCACGAAGGTTTCAATGGCTACTGCGTTCCCCGTTGCGGTTACGACGCGGAAGAGCTCGAGGCCGGCGACGCGACCTGCCGAGGCGTGCTGAGCTCGGAAGCCGCGATATGCGTCGAGGGACTCGGCTTCGGCGTCTGCACGATCGGCCCCCGGCCGTAGAGCGCAACGTCGATATCCTCTGGCCGCTCTACGGGGCGGACGCGGCTCGCGTCAACGAATGTGCGTAACCGAGCAGCGAAGCACCCGGAGGATTTCCGCCGTCGCCTAAGTATTGCAGGACGGGCTCGAACATCACCTTGTCGGGCGAGTCGGACGTGAGCCTCACCGCAATGCGGTAACGCGCGCCTTTGCGGGGGCCTGTCTCCATCACTCCTGTACCTTCGAAGACGGCCTCTTCGTTCGACCAGAACCTACTGTTGGCTTCGAAGGAACCCCATCGACTCGTACAACTCATCGTCAGGCCTTCTTCGCTCTCTTTGATCGAAAGGTGCCGGTCCTCTGCGCCGGACCATTCGCCGATGACGGAGAGCCTTTCGTCAGAAGACGCTGGCGGTCTCTGATATCGAAACGTGGTCGCGGGAATCGGCTCGGTAGGTCCCAAAGGGAAGCCATTCGAGTCCACGGGCTGCACGACGCCATCGCATTGCGCGCTGTACGCGTCGAGGGCGATGAGTCGGAGCACACGTTGCTCGGTCCGTCCGCGGTGTTCCCCGCGCAGCACACGACCGGCCCCTTCGAAGCGCGCTTCAGCGGAAGTCTTTTTGATCATTCCGAGCACAAAGCGCCCGTCCCGGTGGCTACCCACAAGCACCGTCTTCTTACCTTCGCGCTGCACACGCAGCACTTGGTTGTCTGGCCCCTGCCAAATACCTATCGGATCGAGCGCCACACCGGCTGGCGGATCGGGAGCAGGCGGCAAATGTGGAGTAGTGAGCCCGCGCGCTATCGCAGCAGAAGGCGGCGGTTTCGCAGGCGTCGTCGCCCCGGCGTCGCTTGTCTTGGCCTCGTGCATGCCCGCAGTATCGATGGGCTTCGCAGCCGCAACCTGAGCTGCTTCCGCTTTTGCTTCGCTGGTGGCACCCGCGCTGCCGGTGGGTGACTTTGCGACGTAAACCGCCACTACGGCGATGACAGTCGCGACGAGCGCGACGACTGCATACTTGGCTCCCGCCCCGACGCGGAACGACGGTAGGGACACGGGATGGGCGTCCTTGAGCTCGCCCCTTTCCGTGCCTCGCGGTGGTGCCGAGGGTGCGGTGGTCGATAGAGGCAAGAGCCTTGGCGCCCGCGCGTCCCGATGGACGAGCTCGTCAATATCGCGCACGACGTCGGACGGAATTGCGTCCTCACCCCGCGCCCACGCAATCAGGTCTCCATGTTGCAGATGTCGGAACGCGAGCGGCTGTCGAACGTTCGAGACCAACACTGGCAGCAACACATTCCGACTCGCGGCCTCGCTCGCTTCGTTCCTGACCCATGTGCTCGCGATGGAGTGCTGCGACCAAATCACAATCACGCACGCCGCAGTCGCGAGCTCCTCTTCGATTCTATCGGCGAAGGCGGCACCCGCGGCGATCTTGCGGTCCCGCCAAACGGTCCAACCTTGCGCTTCGAGCGACACAGCAAGGCGTGCTGCCAGCGCCTCGTCCTCACGCGCATAGCTAATAAAAATGTCGCTCAACGTTAAGCCTCGACCGCGATCGCCGCAGCATAGCCGACACCGCGCCATCAAGCCGAGGGGCCGCTCAAGCTGCGTTGCGACTTGCTGTGACACTCATCGCCGAAGCGACCGCTGAGACGCATCGGCTAAGGTGACGCTTATGACGTCCTTCGAGGTTCGGTCGATCGGGCATGTCGAGTCGCCGCTGAACGAGCGTGATGCGGCGCCGAAGCAGGGGTTCGAGGGGGCACCGGATGCGTGGCTCGTGTTCGCGACGGAGGTCAGCGCTGCGTTGAGCGATCTCGCGGTCGGCGACGAGATCTGGGTCTTGTCGTGGTTACATCGCGGGCAGCGCGACGTGCTGGCGGTGCATCCTCGCGACGACCTGCGCAACCCGCTGACGGGTGTGTTCAGCACGCGCTCGCAAGACCGGCCGAATCCGATTGGCCTCCACCGGGTCCGGATCGGCGCGGTCGAAGGCCTTCGCATTCTCGTGCACGATCTCGAAGCGCTCCACGGAACTCCCATCTTGGACATCAAGCCCGTGCTGCGCGGCGGGCGCTAACGACGCCGCGCGTTCAGCGGAGCGGCGGATAGGAGCCGCATGTCAGTCGGTTGAGCCCGGAGTCGATGGGCCCGCGCCCGTCTCGGGGTCGAGCTTCAGGATCACACTGACCGTGTCGGGCGCTTCGTACGGCGCGCCCACGGCGTAGGCGATCCAGATCGAGTCGCGGACGTCGATCGCTTGCGCCCACGTGCGGTCGAGCGTCTCGGCGCCGAGCGTGTGGCTCCAGAGCAGCTCACCCTGTGGATCGAGCTTCTCGATGTACACGTCGTGCGAGCCGAGGCCTGCGATCGGCTGACCATCGACGTAGGCGTTTTCACTGATCTCGTCTTACTTACTCATAACCGCAGCGCGACATCGGGCCGAAGCGGATGCACGTCATGTCGCCCGGGCAGCCGTCTTCGGCTTCTCGGCAGTCGAGCGTGCAGCGCTCGCCGCCCGCGGGGCCCGGCAGGTTCGTGCACTCCGGCGTCGCATCACCGGCAGCGTCGTCGAGCTCGCTGCAGTCGTTCTCGGCCGCCTCGCACGCGACGGTGCAAAAGCCGTTGCCGGCGCTGCCCGTCGGGTTGCACAAGAGGCCCTCCTCGCACGGCACGAATAGCGAGCATAGCTCGAGCAGGCCGGCTGCTTCTGCGGGCGCTGTGTCGCCCGGGTACTTGCAGCGGAAACTCTCGCCGCCTTGCCCGGGCCCGAAGCCTGTGTTCGTGCACACCATCGGCTCGGGACAGCTCTGCGTGTCGTCCTCGCCTTCGCACTCGACTTCGCAGACGCCGACTAACATCGAGCACACGTAGCTCGCGCCCTCGATCGCTTCGCAGTCCGCCTCCGTCTCGCAAAGCGCAGAGCAGAAGCCCTGGCCTTCGAATCCAGCGACGTAGCAACCCAGATCGCGGTTGCAGTCGCGATCGTCGACGCACACCGAGCCTTGATTGCCGTCGTCCGGGAGATCCAGCGGCGGGACGCTGGCATCACCATCGCCGTCGCCATCACCGCCGGGATCCGTGCCGCCGTCGTCGTCACCGTTGCCAGTGCCGCCCTCGCCGCTGCTGCCGCCGGTGCCGCTCGTGCTGCCGCCTGCGCCGCCGCTGCCGCCGCTGCTGCCGCCTGCACCACCGCCATCGCCATCTCCATCGCAGTCGCAAGCGCCTGGAAAGCCGTCGGCCTGGCAGATGGCCCTGCCCGTGCCCGCATCACCGCAGGAGCACGCCACTTCGACACCGGCTACGGAACCCTCCGGACACCCCGAAGCCATCGGCGTTTCTTTGTCATCGCTACCGCACGCCACCAGCAGCAGCGCCCCCAAACCAAGTGTCCATGACGTTTGCTTCATGACCCGTTCCCAGTGTTGTTCCCACGCCCCCGCCGATCGCCGCGCCCGTGCGCGCAAGAGCGTGAGTACCCATCAGTGACGCAAGGCCCCGTGTTGGTTGCAACGATCGCTATGGGTGCACCCGAACGCCGCGACTGAGCTCGATAGTGCGCGCCACGGCGATCGGGGAGACCGCCGGTAAGCGGCGGCTGCCCACGACGTCGCGAGGGTTCCAGCGCTCGAAACACCCGCCCCCCGAGCAGGTGTCAGCTTGTTATTTTGAATACGGGGTTCAAAATAACAAGGCATGCATATCGAGCGACAGGCCGCCGCGCGGCTCAAGCAGCTGCTAGCGACCTTCCCAGCCGTGCTGATCTGTGGCCCGAGGCAATGCGGTAAGAGCACTCTCGTGCGGTCGCGCCTAGCAACGTTTCGCCACATCGATCTCGAGAGGCCCGCGGATGCGGCGTTGCTCGCGGCCGACCTCGAAGGCTTTCTCGATGCCAATCCGAAGCGCTTGGCCGTGGACGAAGCGCAGCGCGCTCCGGAGCTATTCCCGGCGCTGCGTCATGCGATCGATCGCGGCCGCGGTAACGGGCGCTTCGTATTGCTGGGCTCGGCGAGCCCAACGCTGATGCAGACGGCTTCGGAGACGCTTGCCGGCCGCATGGGCGTCATGGAGCTCACACCCTTCACGAACGAGGAGCTTGCTGGGACACGGCATGCGGCAGATCGCTGGTACTGGGGTGGCTTTCCGCGCGTCCACGCCCTGCGCGGCGCGACCAAACGCATCGATTGGCTCGATGGCTACGTCACGACGTTTCTCGAGCGCGAGCTTCCGATGCTCGGCGTCGGGCTGCCCGCGCGCCGGCTGCGAACCTTGTGGATGATGCTCACGCACGTGCACGGCAATCTCCTCAACGTCTCGGATCTTGCCCGGTCGATCGGCGTGTCGAGCCATACGATCCAGGGCGACCTCGATGTGCTCGAAGCGACGTTCATGATTCGGAGGCTCCAGCCGTTCTTCGCCAACATCCAAAAGCGGCTCACCAAGAGCCCCAAGCTCTACGTCCGCGACACGGGCGTATTGCACTTGCTGGCAGGCCTAAGGGCGCCAGGCGAGCTCGAGACGTGGCCCAAGCGCGGTAGCTCCTTCGAAGGTCTCGTCATCGAGGAGATCATCGCGCTCGCGTCGATCCGGCTACGGCGTCCCGAGTTCTATTTTTGGCGAACGCAGGCCGGCGCCGAGGTCGACCTGCTCATCGTCCAAGGCGGTGTGGTCGTCCCGATCGAGATCAAGCTAGGTGCCAGCGTGGACCGCCACGCCGTCGTGGGCTTGCGCCAGTGCATGAGCGATCTCGGCGCACGCCGCGGGTTCGTCGTCTATGGAGGGACGGAACGCACGTCGCTCGGCAAAGACATCGAGCTCGTGCCCTTCGCCCAGTTGAGCACGGCGCCATTCCTGAAGCCGAGCGGGCGCGCGTAGACAGCGACGACCAGGCCAAGCCTCAGGCCATGGTCGAAGCGCGCCAGAGCTGTGCGAGCGCGGGACCTCACGCAGATCCGCGTTCGTTGCTCAGACCTTCAAGGGGCGCGCTTGAGAACGGCTCTCCACGCCAGCGCGACCGCGGCGAACCAAGCTAGCGCTGCGCCGCTCTCGGTTCGATGAGCGCGGACATTCGCGGTGGTGCAGGTTGCGGCGGTCGCGTGGTGCGTGAGCGGCAGAGCATCGATAGCGTGGAACGCATACGTCGCCTCCTCTCGAGACTCCGAGGGCTCCTGCACGACGACGACGTTTCGGCATCCTGGATCGACGAGCTCGTAGTCCATGGCGCCGCGGCTGTGTACGCCTACCAAGCGTAACGCAGCGTCGAAGACGGGTGCGCCCGAGCTGCCGTGGAAGGAGTCCGTCGTAGCGATAAAATAGTCGCGGGTGGTGTCTCTCGCGTCGACGACCTGCGCCCCGCTGTCGATTTTGAGAGGAAGGCCGCTCGGGAATCCGAAGCTGATCAACGGCTCGCCCGGCTCCAACCGATCGGAAGGATCTCGGACCGCGATGGCTTCGTTCGCATCGAGCTGAGCCGCGGCTCGATCGAGTCGAATCCAAGCGAAGTCGATACGCTCCATCGAGCTCGCCGAAGAGTGCTCCGCCGCGACGACCTCCTCACAGGAGAACACGAGCTCAGGGTGAAGCGCGCCGAGCTCTCCGCCGGGCTGAACCGCGTAACCCAGCACCAACCTCATCTCCTCGCAGGGCACATTGCGTACGCAATGTGCAGCGGTGAGCACCAAGTCAGGCGCCCAGAGCAGCCCCGAACATACGGCGGCCGAGGGCTGGTCTGCGAATCGTTGCCCGGAGCATAGGCCTTGCACTTCGGCCAGGTTGGGAGCGTCGAGCGCGAGGTCCGCTGAGAGCGCTTCGGGGAACATGATCGCGACGGCGCGTCGCTCGGCCAGCACACGAAGCTCTTCGTCGTCCAGCTCGTACGGCTCCATCCGGTCATCCTGACCGTGCACGAGCGCGTTCGCGGTCACGTCCACGTCCACGTCGATGCCCGCGGTCTCGCTGCAAGCGATTGACGCTAGCAGCGCGACCAGCGGGCATCTCGCGATCCAACCTGCACGGATGGTCCACGCCGAGCACATTCGCGATCTAGCGCATCGTTCGGCGATACAACGCGCCGTTCGCCTGCACCGCCCACGGACGCCCGTCGGGCGCGCCCGATATGCGCACAGCCGACCCATCGACCTGAACCCAATCGCGCAGCTCCTCGGCGGGAGGTACTCCGGGCCCCTCCTCTTGTTCGTTCCACGTCCACACGCGGTAGTTGCCGTCGGCGACTGCATTGCAGCCGATGAGCCAAACCGAACCGTCTTCGCCGCCAGCGACGTCGCGTGCGCAACCCGGCATGAGCTCCCACCAGCACTCAGGCGGAGAGCCTGCCGGGCACGCATTCTCGCCCTTCCAGCGGTAGACCGAACCATTCGCCTGAACGACCCACGGCACCAAGCCGTTCACGAGGCCGATACGCACGCCGACCCCGGTAGTGGAGACCCACTCCTGGTTGCGCGAGCGCCAATACATCACCTCATAGTTGCCGCCTGCGCGCGCCACGTTAGATATAACGAAGACCCAGCCACCGCTGGCCGCGACATCCCGACCCACACCGCGCAGCGTCCATTGAGATCCATTGATATCGCCCTCCCAGATGAAGTTATTGGGATCGACGACCCACGGGATGCCGGCTGGAGTGACTGCGATCGCTTTGCCTGCGCCAGAGGTTTGAACAAACGCCCCGGTCGACCAATTGAGCTTCCAGATGGTGTTGCCACCAGAGATCGCCCACACGTGCGGGTTCCCAGTCGCGGGCCCGCTGACTGCAATGTCGACAGCCAGCCCGGGCATGCCCTGCCAAAAGCCGTAGAGAGCGCTCATCGCAGCGCGATCACCTACCGAAAGTGCGCGACCAAACCCGCCGGAAGTGTACATCGCGTCGGCCAGCACGCTCGAATGGTTGAGGCCGAGCGTATGACCGAACTCGTGGATCGCCGTGTGCCCCAGGTCCCGCTTCCCGGCCGGCGGATTACCCGTGCTGGCCCACCACCAGTTCTCGTCATCGTTGAACGAAACCCTGAACGGCGCTACCTGAGAAGCGCGGCCTCGTGCCGCGCCAGGCAGGGCTGGCCAGCCTGCGGGCGCGTTTGCAGCTCCCGACTTAAAGAACTTAATTTCAATGTCGAAGACGCTATCTGTAGCGCGCACGAACGTGTGATTCGTGCCCCACGCAGCCAAGCTCGCGGCGATCGCGTCGTGCACGTTGCTCTGGGACATCTCAGCCGCGGGCGGATACTGCGTAACCTTCCAGCGGATCGTAGCTTTGTTCCAAAGCTTCCCTTCCAGAGCCCACTTCTCGTCATGCGGTACTTCGGCCGTATCAGGCACGCCGCAAGCGCGATGACTCAGTGCCTCGCGGGTTTCAGCGTCGACTCGGCCCGTAGGCTCTAGGTTCGAGCGATATTGAAACTCCTGTACGGCTTGCTCGAGCTCTGGACCAAAGAGTTCGATTGAAGACGGCGTCTCGGCGACTACAGGGACCCAGCTTGGATGGTCGCGGCGTAGGCTCGGGTTGGGGAAATAACCAAAGTCGCGCAAGCGCGTATAGAGGTCAGCCACCGCTTGTCCGTGGTCGCCGAGCGACAGCTCGCTCGACACCATCCCGTCCGACCTCTGAGCTGGGTCGCTAGTACAACAGATCGGAAGTCCGTTCATGGTTAGTCGGGCTGAACGGTCCACGGGAAGGTTTCGATCAGCAGCTTGAGGACGTCGAGGCGCAGACCGCGAAACGGAGTCTTTTGCCACCTTCCACCTGGGATAGGCATTTCGAGCACCCAGTACTGCTTGGTCACTCGTCGCAGTCGAGCGCGCGCAAAAGGGTCATCTTCAGTTCCGGACTCGAGCACGAGCAGGTCCGCGTGCTTTCGGACACGCAGGTGCGTGAGCTGATTGCGCGCGAGGAAGTTCTGCGTGCCCCACAGGTCGATGTCGTCGGCAGCGAGCTTTGGCATGTCGGCGCGGCGCGCGTTACGCCGCGCGGCGCTCAGTCTTGTCGAGGTTTCCGTCGAAGGTCCAGCGGAACGGTGCGCGCTCGACGCGGTTCCACCACCGGATGAAGCCATCGACATCGCCGATGAGCTGTTCGGCGCTGCCGAAGCAACCGTGTCGCAGGATGCGGCGCTGCAGGATCGAGAACCACTGCTCGATCTGGTTGACCCACGAGGCGTGCACGGGCGTGTAAACGAGTTGCACGCGCTGGTCGTGCTGCACGTTGAAGCGCGTCCAGCGCGCGTCCCGACCGTCGTGATGAATATTGAGATTGTCCCAAATGATGATGAGCTTCTTGCCGCGGTAGATGCGCAGCAGCTCGGCAACGAAGGACTCGAGCGCTCGCGCGTCGCGCTTGCGCACGACGCGACCGTGAACGCGGCCTGTCTTTACGTCGAGCGCGCCGAGCAGATGCCGAACGCCGCGGCGGATGTATTCGTAGTCCCGGCGGACCGAACCGTCGGGCGCGATGGAGTTGGGGAACCGCCGGCCCAGCACCTGCATGGGCTTCTCGTCGATGCAGAGAATCACGGTGTCCTTCGGCGCCGCGCTCAAATAGAGGTCGCAGATGCGGTCGACCTTCTCGGTGAAGCGCTCGTCGGGACTATGCAGCCAAGCTCGAACCTTGTGCGGTCGCAGGCCTTCGGCGTGGAGCACGCGCTGAATCGTCGAGCGGCTGACACGCTCGCCGGTCCGGTGCTGAAGCTCGTCCGCAAGCGCTTGCTGCGTCCAGACAGATCGAAAAGGCGGCGCCGATTGCCTCGGACGATCGCAGGCGATCTGAACGATTCGACAGCGCGTCTTCATCGACACCGTCGCGGGTCGCCCACAACGAGGCGTGTCTTGAAGAGATTCGATCACCGGCATCTGCTCCCACCGTGCGCGCCACTTGTGCACGTTTCGCTCGGTGCACCCAACGGTGCGCGAGACCTCTGCGGGACCCACGCCTTGAGCAAGCAGGAGGATCATCTTCGCGCGCCGAACGACCTCGAACGCCGCCTGCTGACGCGAGCCCAGCTCTTCCAGCCGCGGGCGCTCCAACAGCGGGACGTAGATGAGGCGTGCCGACGGTCCGGGGCTCACGGGCCAACAACCGCCGCAGCTGCGGAACTATTTCCGTCTAACCATGATCGGACTTACGGGCTGATGTACTAGCGTCGAGGCAACCTGCGAGTGCCAGCGAGAAGATCCATGGAATAAAACGTTGCAGTGGAGCTGAACCGCGACCGGTTCGGCTAGCGCGCTCGTGTGCCAATGTCATGTGCATATCCCTCATGAAGAGCGCGAGTGTACGGCACCTGCTTATCGAATGGCGCGCTTTCGCTGAGCTCAGCCGCGCGCGCTGCGCTTGCATTCACGTCGCCCGATCACTCGGCGGTCGTAGGCTCACTGCACCACGGTTCATCTGGGCCTTAGGGCCGCGCTGCGACGGTTGGAGGGGGACAGAATTGGTTCTTCTAGTGCTCTGACCGACCCGTACAAATAACTCGGCCATGCATGCGGCTCTGCTCATCGATTTGATCGTAGGTTAGACGACGGTTCTGCTCGGCGGGGGCGAGTAGGAAGCATTGGAGCCGTGCCTAAGTGTTGATGTGAGTATCTTATGCGATCAAGCCAGTAGGCTCCGCGACTCGGACCTGCGCTGCGAGAGCAGCCGTGGGTGGAGAGATCGCGTGCTTCGAGAGCAGCCTCGCCCTACGACCGAGGCGCTCCCGAAGCAGCGCGATAGCGTGAGCCCTCGATCTAGAAGACGTAGCAGACCGATGGGCAATTCGACGAGGAGGGGTAGAACTCGACGTCGACGTAGTCGTGCGCGAGGCCGCAGGCGGTGTCGCCGTTGACCTCCGTACCGCCGTGCATGCGCTGCACGTGGATATGCGTCCCGGGGTACATGTTGCACAGCGCGTCGTCGCCGGCGTCACCGAGAAGGTGGTGCGAGGGGTCGTCGCTGAACATCGTGTCGTTGCCGTTGCCGCCTCGATCGGTCGCGGCCGTCTTCTCGCTCCATGTGATGTCGTTGCCGTCGCCGGCGCGGTTGAGGGCCGCCCAGTGTCCGACCAGGATGTCGTTGCCGGCCTCGCCCAGGAAGATCACAGACCACCCGTCGGTCACGATCGGCGACATCGTGTAGTTGTTACAGACCGTGGTGTTCGACGTCACGATGTACATGCGGTCATTCGTGCTGCGGCCTTTGATCGTGACGGTTTGATCGAGGTCGCCGTCAGCGAGCGGCGTCCACAGGCAGCCGTTGGGCCGCAGGTGCGCGGCCCAAGCATCGCCGGCGACCATGCCGACGTACGTCGCGGTCGTGCCCGTCGGGATCAGGAACTCCTGTTGCGCATGAGCACTGCCTCTGGCAGCGAACGGCGCCACCAGCACGCCTGCAAGTACGATCAAGATGCGTAGGTTCATAACGTCTCCTTGTTGGGAAAGCCGTGCGGTCGTGCGACCGCACGGGTCATCGCGTGCTACTCGGGCGGTTCGGCACCGGGCGGCGTTCGAATCGCGGTGAGGCGCTGCGTCGTCCGCTCGTCGCGCGCGCTCTGCTCGACGCGCGCAAGCACCGCGCTCTCCCCGAGGCGCTGAGCGCTCGCGCTCCAAGCATCGAGCGCGGTCCACAACACGAAGTCCTCGCGCCCGCGCGCCAAGATGCACTCGAGGCCGCGCGCGTTTGCGACGTCGGGCATGCGCGCTGCGGCGCGCGACAGCACGACGAGCGCCGCGTCCTCGGCGCCGGGCTCGCACATCTCGCGCTCGATCTCGGCCGCCATCTCGTCGATGAGCTCGGGCGAGCCGCGCATGATCGCGTCGGACCAACCTGCGAGGTACAGCTCGACCTCGTTGGCGGTCGCCTCGGGCGACGTCGCGTGCGGCGCGAGCTTGGCGATCTTCAAGCGCGCGCCGAGCGACTGCATGAGCGCTTTGGACTGCGAACGGCGATGCATGGCTTCCGCGTCGCTGCTTGCTTGCGGCGGCATCGGCGCTTCGCGTGGCGTTGCTTGCACCTGTGGCTGAGCGAGCACGCTCTTCGTGATCGGCTCGGGCCCCTTCGCGACCTCGACGCATGCCGGCGCCGCCGCCGCTCGCGTGACAGTGCGCGACGGCGGATGCAGCCCGTACCCGATCACGAGCCCAGCCAAGATGCCCAAAACGCCGTAGGTCACCGGCCGCACGCGGCCTGCACCTGCATCGACTCGCTGCTCACCCATGACGCCTCCGAACACGGTTAGTGTTCGCAGGCGACGGAACTGGCACGACTTTCTCGCGCAGGCCGCTCATAACCTCACGCAGAGGCTCACGCAGCCGCTCGGCTCCGGGGCGAGGAGCTGCACCCGCAGCTTCGTCTCGACGCAGGCGTGCGTGCTGCTCTCAGCGCGCCTCGAAGACCGCGTCGAGGATCGGCTGGATGGTCGCCATCAAGCTGCCCTCCGTGCCGTTCGACTCGACGAGGATAATCACAGCGTAGCCGCGTGGTACATCGAGGACGGCAGCGCGCCGTACGCGCCGGGATCGGAGACGACGCCTTCTTCCATGCGGTCAACCCACCGGCCGAGCCCGTAGCCCGCCGCCGCTCAGGCTCGTGCCGCCGTACTCAGCGAGCCGATCTTCTTGCATGCGCGCGACCGCGTCCTCGCTCAGCACGCGTTCTTCACCGCATAGGCCGCAGCGCAGGTGCATGAGCAGGAGCTTGCCGTAGTCGCTCACGTTGGCGTAGCCGCCGCCTTCGATGTTCGGGTTGTCGGTCACGGGCAGGTCCGCGACGTTCTATGTCTGGAAGAAGAAGTACGGCGGCAGGACCTGCTCGCCAAAAAACTCTGAAGCCCGCTCGGCGTCGCGAGCTCGTGCGCAAGGTGCAGACGCACTACGCGGTGAGCGAGCGACGCGCCTGCGGCGCTGTTCGGTCAGTACCGGAGCGTGCAGCGCTATCGCAGCCGCAAGGAGTGCCTCAGCGTCAGCTGGTTCTCTTCGCTTGCTGAAGCGCAGACCGCGCTCGACGCTTGGGTCCGTGACTACAACGAAGTAGGACCGCACTCTTCCTTGCAGAACCTCGCGCTCTTACAGTACGTCGCAAGGGTCATAGGGACCTTTGTGGCAAAGCTCATTTCACCATGAGATTTTGACGGCCAAGCGCGGACCGAAATTTCAAGGCGGGTCAAGAGACCGCTTCTCACGATTCAAGCGGTCCGAAATTCGGCGAGCAGGTCAATGCCATCGTCGTCGAGACACTGCGCCACCGCTCTGTCGCGCGCCGCGCAACGCGGACGGTCGTGGATTTGGCAGCGCGGTCGTCATCGCTCGGCGCATCGGATAGCCGATTCCAACGAACCCGCGCAAACGCTCGAGGCGGATGGAGCGTTGCGTCCACGCGTGCATACAGGCGCGCGCGATGAGCACTTCTCTCTCTACTCACGCAGTCGTCAAGCGAGCGCGAGCGACTGTTGCGCGCCTTGGTGATGTGTCGACGAGCGCGGGAGGCCAACCGTGTTCGGTTAGCTCGCGCTGTTCACGAAGCCTGAACGTGCGCGCGCTCGCACTTTATCGTTCCACTTCGTTCGCCGGTCGACACTAACCCCCCCGATGGGCGCGGTGCGCCGGAGAGCTCGGCACGAGCGCGACGCGAGGGGCGCGCTGCGTGACGGCTGTACTAGCTATTTTCAATCCATGGCGACCCCAGTTTGCGGGGCGCCTGATCTCCGAGGTTGGTCGTGGCTCAAAGACCTAAGCTCAAGAACCGCAGGCAGCTCATCGCACTAGGCGCCGCCGCAGGGGTGCTCGCGTTCGCGGCGTTTCATGCGCCTGCCAGCAAGGCACCTGCGACGAAGGGAAGCGTGGACATGGTGCGGTCCGACCCGGCGTCCGAGGCGAGTCGAGCGACCGCTGCGCCCGAGCCCTCGTCTCCAGCGCAGGCGCAAGCGCCCGCCACCGGGGCGCGCCGCGCGGATCGCCTCGCCACCAAAGCGGTCCAAGAGATCGCCGGCGTGATCCGCGATCACATCGCCAGCTCGCCGCGCTACGCGGAGCTCGCGAAGTGCGATCCGGTCGTGAGCCTGCCGTGCCGCGAGCTGCTGTCGCGGGCGATCTACGAAGCCATGGACCTCAAGGTGACCCCGCAGGCGAAGCGCGGAGGGCTCGGCGTCAAAGACCTCACCAAGCACGATGACGATGCGCTCTTCGACACGGTCGGACGCGTGCTCACCGAGTCGGCCGACGGCGTGGAGCGCGCGAGCGCGCTCTTGCTCTTGCGCTCGATCCCTTCGTTGCCGCTGCGGGCGCTGCCCGAGGCCGCATACCGCGACCTCTCGCAGCGTACGGTCGCAGAGGCACAGCTCACGCTGGCGCAGCCGATCGGGGGCCCACTGCCCTACCCCGAGGCCGCGCGCGAGCTGGTCTCGCTGTTCACGGACGATCGCGACTCGCGCTTGCAGGACAACGCGCTCAGCACGCTCGCGTATCCGGAGACGCAGCGAGAGCTGATCGCAGCAGTGCGCGAGACCGCGCGCAAACACGGCGCAGACTGGCCGGATTGGCTGCAATCGGTCGCCCCCGCAGTAGGCACTTGCGGCATGGCGTGCATCGAGACCGTGGACTTCGTGCTCGATGCGAGCGGCGACGACGCAGCCGTGGCCGAAGAGATGCTGCGCTCGTTTCCGGAGGGCGATCGCGTCGCGCTCACCGCGCACATGAGGGAGCGCTTCGAGCCAACGGCATTGCTCGCACTGGCGACGGCGGCGGGCGTCGAGTTGCCTGCGACGCAGTGAGCGCTCGGATTACCGCGCGTCGAGCGTCACGATCACGTGGCGCTCGACGTGGCATTGATGGAGGAATGAATGACGAATCTACGAAAGCTCGCCTTAACCTTGGTGCTCATGCTCGGTGTTGCGCAGTCAGCGGCTGCTCAGACGAGCTGTCCTGCTTCGACCAGCAGCGATATATCGTTCGTCCCGTGGGGCGGAGGCACCGTGCTCACGCGCTCGCACCTCGCGAGCGCTGCGCACACGATCTACTTGGGCACGACGAATTACCTCGGCACCGACATGTCGATCGCGCTCATTACGAACCAGACGACTGGCTACTGCACCGTCTACTTCATGTCGTTCGACGGGGGCGCGACGACGAAGCTGTCGCTCACGCAGAACGCCAACCTGTGCTTGGGGAACTACTCCGACTCGGTCTTCGTCATCCACGAGAACGACGACCCCACGCCGAGCTGCGGCGGAACGACGGTGCTCGATCCGTTCATGTACAACGGCTCCCGCCTCAACATTTACGCGCGCAACGGCGACGATAAGGTGCACGCGGGCAGCGGCAGGGACTACATCTACGGCGGCAACGGCGACGACGACCTCACGGACGCCGGCGGCTCGTCCGACCGGATGTATGGCGAGACGAACAACGACGACCTCGTTTGCTCGGACGGGCCGTCGACGCGATGCGAGGGTGGCGGCGCACCCGACGTCATCGAAGACCTTGCCGGCGACAACGACACGATCACCGGCGGCGGCTCCACGGATCTAATCACGGCCTGCGGCGTCAAGACCGTCGACTGCGGCGAGAGCTCGCCCGGCTACAGCGACAGCGACATCCTCTGGTACGACTACACGAACGGCAGCTCCAGCCTCGACTGCGAGACCGTGCATCTCAACGTGGACTGCTTCTAACGCTCGCTTGTGTTCGAGAACGGCGGTGCTGCCTCGTGCAGCGCCGCCGTTCTTGCGTTCCGAGACATGAAATCGAGCGCCGCAGCGAGCCTGTCGCCATGCGCCGATGATCCGCAGCGGAGGGTAGATGGGATGAAGCGGCCGGCCCCCACGTGGTGGCAAGGTAGCCCCACAGGCAATGCGGACGGATCCGCAAACGGAGGCCAGCCATGGAGAAGATTGGCATCGACGTGCACAAGGTGTCGACTCAGGTCTGCGTGTTGACCGAGGACGGCGAGTACGCGGAGTCGCGCATTCGGACGGACCGCGATTCGCTGAGCAAGGTATTCGCGCAGCGTCCGAGAGCTCGCGTGCTGCTTGAGGCATCGACGGAGAGCGAATGGGTGGCGCGGCACCTGGAGTTGCTAGGTCACGAGGTGATCGTCGCGGATCCAAACTTCGCGCCGATGTACGCCAGTCGCAGCCGTAAGGTGAAGACGGACAAGCGCGACGCGCGCACGCTTTGCCAAGCGTGTCAGCTCGGCGCGTATCGACCGGCGCATCGCTCGAGCGACTCCAGCCGCTTGCTGCGCAAACATTTGCGAGCTCGCCAAGCTTTGGTGCAGGCACGCACTCGAATGATCTCCGTATGTCGTTCGCTGATGCGACAAGAGGGCTTGCGCGTGCCCAGCGGTGGGGCCGCGAGCTTCGCGCAGCGAGTGCGCACGGTCGACCTTGTGGACGAGCTGCGCGAAGCGCTCGAGCCCTTGCTGCAGATCCACGAGCAGCTGTGCGCTCAAATCGAAGATACGGACAAGAAGGTTGAGCGCGCCGTCGACGACGACGAGAGGGTGCAAAGACTGCTCACCGTGCCCAGTGTCGGCCCTGTGACCGCAGCGACGTTCATCGCCGTCGTCGACGACATCGCGCGCTTCGAATCTGCGGATAAGCTCCAGAGCTATCTGGGCCTTGTGCCGCGAGAGTACAGCTCCGGCGAGAAGCAGCAGCGCGGACACATTACCAAGGCGGGCAATAGTCGACTGCGCTCTCTGCTGGTCGAGTGCGCATGGGGAATCATGCGCAGACGAAACCCCAAGAGCGAAGCGCTCGAACAATGGGCCGCACGCATCGCACTGCGCCGAGGCAAACGCATCGCCGTCGTCGCGCTCGCGCGCAAGCTCGCCGCGATCCTGTTCGCGATGACCAAGCACGCGCGCGACTTCGAACCTCCGCGCCTCAAGAGTACGGCTGCCGTCGCATGACCGCAGCTTCACGCTAAAAAAAAGCCTCGCAACGTCACGCCGTGGAACACGTCCGGAGGCCGAGTGCGAAATGCTTCCTGGTTGCAGTCGAGAACCGTCGGATAGATTGCACCGGCCTCCGCTCGAACCCCACCATGCGCCGCGGCAGACGCCGCCTCGTCGAGCGCGAACAGAAGGTTGAAAGCCACCTCGTGACGACGCTGCTTTGTTGGAGTGAGCGTGGAGAAACTGAAGAAATGCAGAGCGGGCTTGACTGCTAGGTCCGCTTCACAGAAGGAAGCATTAGAGCCGCGCCTCAGTGTTGACGTAAGGTATCTGCCAGTAGACTCCGCGGCGCGGCTGGTACACGGGCGACAAGCGCACGCGGCATCGAAGGGCCCAACGCGCGCATCGGCGATCCGGCGTTCCTCGCGCACGCGCCCATTCGGCTTTCTGCGCATCGCCATCGCCGAAGGCCGGCCGCCGACACCGATGGAAGCCTTCGGCGAGCGGCTCGGCGAGCAAGGCGTGCAAGACGTGATCATGTACCTGCGTACACTGCGCTGCCCGCATGCGGAGTCTCAGACGTTGGCGCAGAAGCTGCTCGACGCGGGCTTCTCCAAGGTGACCGTGCGCGACGAGGGCATCGGCTCTTGGAAGGCAAAGGGGCATGCGGTCGAGACAGCCGATACAAGATAGGACTCACGGTACTGCCCGGCACTTGCCGTATACGGCAGCGGTATACGCGCGGATATCGGCCGACCAATGCGTCAAGCTTATGCGGTCGTAGAGCGCATGGCGCATTGAGGGGGACAAGATGAAGACGGCTGCCATCATCGCGCTTGCGTGCGTGTGCTTCGGGTGCACCGCAAGCACGGATAACGAAGTCGCGGACGGTGTGCCCGGCGATGCCGCGCAGCTAGACAGCAGCGATGCGACCAACGCGCTCGATGCGTCGGATAAAGACAGCGGCGATTCAGACGCCCGCATCTGGGAATGTAACGGTGACGATGGGCCGCTGACCTGCGACCACCCGCGCGCATCACCGCTGCGCGTGAGCCGCTTCGACCCGACACGCGCGTGCTTCGAGCCCATCATCGAGCTGCCGGATCTCTGCGCGGTGGACACGTACTGTCACGCGGTCAGCGGAGCATTCGAATGCATCGCAGCAGCCGATGGCGAGCTCTACGCCGCGTTCGTGCTCCTTGGCGATCAGCTCACCGACTCGTACAGCGCCAATCTCGAGGCCGAAATGACTCTTACCGACTCGCAAAGCGATGCGTGCGCTGCGATGTACGAAGCTCTGGATGGCTCCGATGAGATCTTGATCGCGATGTTTCAGGGCAAGCCGTTGCTGATTGGACCAGCCTGTCCCTAAGGTGGGCAGGAAGCATTAGAGCCGCGCCTCAGTGTTGACGTAAGGTACCTTCTGCGATCAAGCCAGTAGGCTCCGCGGCGCGGCGCGCATTGGGGCGCCGCTGTGGGGGTCGGATAGGTTTGCGTCGGAGTGACGGACCCGCTGACATGGTCGCCGAACAGCCGCACGCCGGAAATCGACGGGCTTGAACGCGTGCTAGACGGACCGCGCCCTCGAGCGGCGGCGGCCGCTGAGCGAAACCTAACGCTTCCGCCTACTGCTCGTGCGCCATCCGATGCCGCGGCGTCCTAAAAAAATGGCTACCCGAGTACCCGATCAGGTTCGTCACGCGGTCCGTGTACAAGCACGCATAACGCTCGACCTGTTCACCGAAGCTCGACAGCTCCGACTCGGCCTTGAAGGGTGAGCCCCAATAAGGATGCGCGGCGCGGTCGAGCTGGCGCTCGAGCGCGATGTGTTCTTCCTCGACGGCCTTCACCTGCGTGCGCACGCGATCGATCGCGTGCTTGAGGCGCGTGCGCGCGGCGTCCACTTCGACGCGCTCTTCGGGGTCGAGGTCGGGCTCTTCGAGCCGCTTGTGCAGCACCTTCAAGATGCTCTGCCGCTCGCGCATTCCGTCGATCAGCGAGTTGTAGCGCGCCTCCAGGCGGTGCACGCGCTCGATCTCGGGCGCGTAGCGCTCGATGGCGTCGAGCTCGTCGGTCATCTCTTGGATGATCATCAGCGTGCGCCACGAGCTGTCTTTCTTCGCGCGCAGAACGTCGCCGAAGATGTGATCGCCCACGTACAGGATGTGGTCGCTCGGCACGCCCAGCATGCGCTCGAGGTCCACGTGGCAGCCGCCGCGGTACATCTTGTGGCGCAACAGCTCGCTTACGGGCTTGGCCTTGATCGGCGCGCCCAAGTGGGTGGTCGACCCCGCGACGTCGATCACTTCTTCGAACGGCTCGCGCTCGGTGAAGAAGCGCGGCTTGCGCGCCTCGCTCACCACGACGTCGAAGAAGCCGCGCCACGTCTTGTAGGGCGCTTGCTCGATCGGCCAGCCCTCGAGCAGGTAGCGCATCACCTTGTCGGTGTACGGCGGCTCCGAGTTGGTGAGCAGAAACAGTTTCTTGCCGGCGCTGCGCAGCTTGTGGAGCGTGGCCGGTAGATCGGTGTGCCGCTCGATGAAGCGCGGCAGCTCGCTCGCGATGATGTTCTTGATCGAGCCGTCGCGGTGCGCCTCGTCGATCGAGTCGCGCACGTCTTGGAAGACCTTCGGAAAGTCGAGCGAGCCGCGGTGCTTGGTCGCGCCGAGCGTGTCGATCACCGCAGCGAACACAGTGACCTCGCTCAGCGCGTACAAGGTATCCACGGAGTAGAAGCGCGGCATCCCTGGACGCACGCGCTTACCCTGGTAGAGCTTCTTGCGCTCCTCGCTGCTGAGCTCGCGCGTGCCGTGGTAGGCGGTCTTTGCGTAGCGGTAGCGATCGGTCTTGATGATGTTGCCGAGCTTCACGTCGACGAGCAGCCCGCGGATCGGGAAGCGCGTCGCGTACGTCATGTCGAAGAGCGAGGTCGGGTAGCCGCGCGCCACGAGCTTCTGCGCGGTGGCCTCGACGCTCAGCTGATCCATCGCCTCTTGGCGGTAGATCGCGAGCGTGTAGTCCATGTCGAAGCCGATCGCTTCGATCTGGTCGAGGCGCAGGTCGCGGTTGCAGTAGATGCGCCGCGACTTGGGCGGCTGCGCCTCGATCGGAAGGGCCAGGTCGGCGATCGGCAGAAGCTCTTGCGCTGAATCCCGAGTGCTCATGAAAGCCGCGGCCCCACTTCCCGCAGTCCGGTTAAGTGTAGCTGGCTAGGGTGTGGGATGCCGACTCTTTGTACGGACGTCCCGAGTCGGGAGCCGAGCGAGCACTGTGGAATTGCTCAGGTGTGCAGCCCGCGCGAAGTGCCGCTCGAGGACCACGAGCAGGGGCAAGGCCGCGGCGTAGGCGCAGAGGTCGTAGGGATCGAAGTGCGTGCCGAGGATGACGCGCGCCGCCGGCACGTGCGAAAGCCCGAGACGCTCGACGGCATCGAAGGCTTGAGCCAGCTCGACCCCGCACGCGCACAGGAAGGCCAAGACGGCCGCGTGAAGCCGCCGCAGCGGCAGCGCGCTGAGCAGCGCCGCGTAGAGCAAGACGACGGCCAGCGTGTCGCCCACGTACGGGCGCACGAACGCGTCGTCCATCGCGAGCGCGATGAACGTCTCGACGACCAGCACGAGCGAGGTGAGCGCGAAGTAGCGTTTCGAAAAGCGCATGCATCGGCGTAGCGAACGCGCGTGCAACCGCGCCGGCGGACCGGTGCAACGGCAGCGGTAAAAACGCGGAGATCTCGTGCAAACCGCGTCAAGTTGACGGACGCGGCAGGCCCGGCTATCGAGGGGCCCAAGAGGTAGACCCGTGACGTCGACGCAAAATCAGATCCAGGTCTCTTACGACGTGTCGAACGAGTTCTTCCGGCTCTGGCTGGACGAGCGCATGTACTACACGAGCGCGCTCTACGAGCGCGAGGACGAGACGCTCGAGCAGGCGCAGCTGAACAAGTCGCGCGTGCTCTACGAGTACGCGGAGATGACGCAGGACAAGTCGGTCTTGGACATCGGCTGCGGCTGGGGCTCGAACCTCGAGTACCTGTACATGCGCGGCGTGAAGGACGTGCAGGGCATCACGCTCTCGCCGCTGCAGACCGAGGAGATCCACCGCCGCAAGCTGCCGGGCGTGAAGGTGTGGTGCATCGACTACAAGGACTTCGCGCCGGAGCAGAAGTACGACGCGTTGCAATCGATCGAGATGATCGACCACCTGTGCTCGCCGGCGCAGGCGAACGCGGGCCTGGGCATCGAGCTGTACCGCGAGTACTTCACCAAGTGCCGCAGCTGGGTGAACGAGGGCGCGTGCTTTGGTTTCCAGGCCATCCTGCGCAACCGCGTGCCGCGCAACCGCAAGGACCTCGAAGACCTGCGCTTCACGGCGGACGTGATCTTCCCCGGCGGCCTGAACCCGCGGCTCGAAGAGCTGGTGGCGGCGGTGAACCCGAGCTGGGAAATCGTGCAGCTGCAGACGCTGCGCACCTCGTACGGCAAGACCACCGCCGAGTGGCTGCGCCGCCTGCGCGTGCACGAAGCGAAGATCCGCGCGACCTGGGGCGATCAAGTGTTCGTGGACTACGATCGGTACCTGTCGACGTGTGTGAAGGCGTTCGCGAATCACTGGTCGAGTGATGTGCAGATGAAGCTGCGGGCAATTTAATCAGAGGCTCTTTGCTCGCGATAGCGCGAGCAAGAGCCTCTGGAGAAGCGCGCCGCTCCGGGCGCGCGGATGCTGGATGAGGCCGCGACCTGCGAGAGCAGCGCGGCCTCAAGCCTTTGCATGGCTCGACGCGCAAGAGCCTGTCTCGCGCCTCGTGCTCGCTGCCTACGGGCACACGCCGGATCGCGTCGCACTGGGACTCGACGAGCCACCGAGGTTGCAGCTGCTCACCGCACGGTAGTGGATCCGACCTCGGCCACCACCGCCGCCGCCGCCGCCAGCACCCGTGATGAAGAAGAAGAACACCTGACCATCGCCGCCGCTGCCGGCACCCGCGCTCGCGCCGGCGCCGTTGCCGCCGTTGCCGCCGGTGCCGTCGTCGTCCCAGCCGCCGCTGCCGTCGTCGGCAGCGCCGTCGGTCGGAGCCGTGGTCGCGATGCCGCCGTTCTCGCCGTCGTTGCCGTTGCTCGAGTTGGTCGCGTTGCCCGAGCCGCCGCCGCCGCCGTTGGCCGTGACCCAGCCGCCGGTGATGTTGAGCGTTCCGGCTTCGAGCCGCACGCCGCCACCGCTGCCGCCGCCACCGCCGCCGTCTTCCTCGCGCTCGCCTGTCTGGCCGCCGCCGCCGCTCGCCGTGATGCGCGCGCTGCTGCCGGACACGGTGAGCGTGCCCGAGACGGAAAGCTCGATCGCGCCGCCGCCTGCGCCGCCCGCCGAGCGCCCGGCCGCATGTCCGCCGCTACCGCCTTGGCAGCCGCCGCGCAGCGGGATGAGCGTGTCGTTGCCCTCGGTCGAGCTCGCCGCTGCGCCGCCCGAGCCCGCCAAGCCCGCGCCGCCACGACCGCCGGCTGTCGCGAAGCCGCCGCCCGCGCCGCCGCCGTCGCCATCGTCGTCGCCACCGTCGTGCGACGCGTTGTCGCCGACAGCGCCGGCGCCGCAGTTGTTGCCGCCCGCGCCCGGCTCGGTGCCAAGACCGCGCGCGTTGATCACGCCGCCAATCGTGGCGTCGCCGTTGATGGAGAAGATCAGCGGACGGGTGCCCGTGACGCGCACGGTCGTGCCCGAAGGCACCGTGAGCCCTTGCAGCGGCAGGATCGCGGGCTCGGTCGGCGAGGCAGGCATCTCGAACGTCGGTGAGGCGCCGCACCAGCCGGTGATCGATCCAGCCCCGCTGGTGTTGATCGTGACGGTCGTGCTGCAGCTGAGCGTCGTGTTCGGCGCGCTCACGTAGTCGAGGTCATCCGGGTCGTAGTTGCTCGGGTCGTACGGGAACGCGCACGGCGGCGCGGTACGCCTACCGTCGGTCGGACAAGCGTCGTTGCAGTCCGCGGTCTCGTCGCTGTCGCTGTCGCTGTCGGCGATGTTGCAGCCGCACTGCCCGGCAGCGGTCTTGTTGCCGTCGGTCGGACAGCCGTCGTTGCAGTTGGGCGTGCCGTCGGAGTCGCCGTCGACGTCGCTGACGTTGCAGCCGCACACGCCCGCAGCGAGCTTGGCCGCGTCGGTCGGGCAACCATCGATGCAGTTCATCGTGCGGTCGCCGTCGTCATCGACGTCCGCGACGCCACAGCCGCATTGGCCCGGGCTGGTCTTGCCGGGGTCGCTCGGGCACAGGTCGCCTGCGACCTCGCACACGAACGGCCGCGTCGTGCTGCAGACCTGGTCGTTCCAGTTGCCGCTCGCCTGGTACATCTCGAGGCAGTCTTCGTTGCCCTGGTGGTCGTTGGGCTCGCCGCCCTGCCACTGCGTGAAGACGCCCACCGGCGCCGTACCGGTCGCGACGCCGGTCCAGAACAGCGCGGTGTCGTTGGCCCAACGAAACTGACCCTCGGACGAGATCGGCGCGTTGCCGTCGGTGCCGCCGAGCCACGCGTTGGTCACGAGCGCAGCGCGCACGAACACGTTCTCATCGCGCGAGTCGATGCGCGCGAGGTCGCCGTAGAGCTGCATCTGGCAGCGCGCGCGCGCGTCGCTCCAGTTGCGCACGGTCGGGCACACGAAGTAGTCGCGGCTCTCGAACACGCTCTTGACGCAGCTTTCGTCCGGTAAGCACGGGCCGAGCGTGGCTGTGTTGCGTTCGCAGCCGTTGCCCACGTCGCCGTCGCAGTCCTCCCAGCCGGCGGCGCACGAGGCGATCTCGCAGCTGCCGGTGCCACACGCGCCGGTCGCGTTCGACGGCAGGCACGCCTGACCGCAGCCGCCGCAGTTGGTCAAGGACGAGAGCGACTCGCAGCCGTTGCCGGTGTTGCCATCGCACTGGCCGTAGCCGCTGTTGCAGCTGGTGATTTGGCACGTGCCGGTGGAGCAGCTCGCGCTCGCGTTGGTACGCGCGCAGGCGACGCCGCAGCCGCCGCAGTTGGTGTTGGTCAGCAGCGAGGTCTCGCAGCCATCGGTGTCGACGTTGTTGCAGTCGCGGAAGTTGGCGTCGCAGGTGAACGCGCACGAGCCGCCCGAGCAGGTCGCGCTCGCGACGTGCTCTTCGTCGTTGCAGTCGTAGCCGCAAGCGCCGCAGTCGTCGGTGTCGGTCTGCAGGTTAACCTCGCAGCCGTTTTCGGTCAGGTCGTCGCAGTCTTCGAAGAACTGCGTGCACGAGCCGACCGCGCACGTCCGCGCGCCTGGTGAGCCTTCGCACGCCGCGGACGCGTTGGGCAGCGAGCAGGCCGCGTTGCACGCGCCGCAATCGCTCACCGTATTGATCGGCCGCTCGCAGCTGCGCATGTCGCCGTCGCAGTCGCGGAAGTCCGCGGCGCACCCCGTCACCAAGCATTGGCCCGTCGTGCACGACTCGGTGGCGTTGGCGATCGCGCAGGCGGTGTTGCAGCTGCCGCAGTCGGTCAACGTGTTCAGCGGGCGCTCGCAGCCGTCGCGGTAGTCGCCGTTGCAGTCCGCAAAGCCCGCAGCGCAGGTCGGCTCGCAGCGCGTCGCGATGCAGCTGAGCGCGCTCGCGTGCGGGTTACCCACGGCGAACTCGCACGGCGCATCGCACGCACCGCAGTGGTCCTCGTCGCTCGAGAGATCGTTCTCGCACGGGAAGCCGTCTTGCGCGCAGTCCGCGAAGCCCGGCGCGCACGTGACGTCGCCGCACCTGCTGCCCGCGCACACGGGGTCGGGCGGCACGCACTCGATGTCGCAGCCGCCGCAGGTGTCGTCGTCGTTCAGCGAGGTCTCGCAGCCGTCGCTCGGGTCGTCGTTGCAGTCCGCCCAGCCCGAGTCGCAGCCGTCCTGCGCGATCTCGCAGCTGCCGCTCGCGCAATCGCCGGTCGCATGCAGCGGCGCGCACGGCGTCTCGCAGTCGCCGCAGCGGTCGAGGTTGCGCACCGAAGTCTCGCAGCCGTTGAACGCGTAGTTGTCGCAGCTCGCAAAGCCCGCCGCGCAGTCGAGCTCGCACGCGCCCGAGGCACACGTCGCGGCTTCGGTGTTGGCAAGCTCCTCGCCGCCGCAGATCTGCCCGCACACTTCGCAGTTCTCGGTCGTGTTGAGCCGCTCGCAGCCGTTTCTGCGCAGGCCATCGCAATCGCCGAAGCCTTCGTCGCAGGGGCCCGCGCGGCACGAGATCTCGTCGCAGTCGTCGCCGCTCGAGCCATCGAAGTCGCACGGCACACCGCAGCCGCCGCAGTGCTCGATCGTATTGGTGAGCTGCTCGCAGCCGTCATCGGAGCGGTCGTTGCAGTCGTCGTAGCCGAGCGCGCAAGAGGTCGCGACGCACGCGCCTTCGGCGCAGCTAAGCGCGGTCGCGTGCGGGAGGTCTTCGCACGGCTGGCCGCACTCGCCGCAGTTGTCGAGGCTGGTCAGCGCCGACTCGCAGTCCATGCTGTCGCCATCGCAGTCGCCGAGCAGCCCCTCGCAGCCGATCGCGACGCATTGCCGGCCGACACAGCCTTCGACCGCGCCGGGGATCGAGCAGCGGTTGCCGCACGTGCCGCAGTTCTCCACGTCCTCGTCGGTCGCCTCGCAGCCGGTCTCGCTGCGGTCGTCGCAGTTGCGGTAGGGCTTGATGCACTCGGTGATGAAGCACTCACCGTCGATGCACGCGGCGACCGCGTGGGCGAGCGGGCACAGGTCTTCGACCTGCCCTTCGTCGATCCGCTCGTCGCAGTCGTCGTCCGCGCCGTTGCAGCGCTCGGGACAGATCTCGAGGCATGAAGGATCGGCGTCGGGCGGCGCCGGCTCGCAGCCGCCCGCATCCACGCCCGCGTCGGAAGGCATCGCAACGTCGCCAGCCTGACCACCCGCGCCCGCGCCCGCTGCGCCGCTTGCGCCGCCCTGCCCGCCTCGACCCGCGAAGCTGCCATCGAGGTCGCCCGCGTCGCCGTTCGCCGTGCTCGCATCCTGCGAAGCCTCGATCAGGCTCGGGTCGAACGCCTTGCACGCGCCGACGCAAGCGATCAGCAGCACGTACGCGACAGCTCGAAAATAAAAGGCGTGCGCCACGCTCGTTCTTGCCCCCTCGAAAGACGCCGCACCATACACGCGACAGACTTTCTAGTAGTCCTCGCTTGAGGAGGCCCGGCTCACCTATTTCGCTCTTCCTTTGCGCCTGCGGAGAAGCTTTACGCAAATGCCGTAAAATCCGCGCCGCTGGGGCGGGCTCGATGGCCCACCGACCTTCTTTCGAGCCTGCATGCAAGCCCTTCCGATCGACCCGTTCTTAGCGCAGGCCATCGCGGCGCTGCGCGCGCAGAAGAACCTCGTCTTGGTCGCCGAGCCGGGCGCCGGCAAGACCACGCGCTTGCCGCGCGCGCTGCTCGATGCGGGCTTCGGCGAGCACGGTGAGATCGTCGTGCTCGAGCCGCGACGCATCGCCGCGCGCATGGCGGCGGCGCGCGTGGCGAGCGAGCTGGGCGAGCCGCTCGGCGAGCGCATCGGCTACCAAGTGCGCTTCGACGAGCGCGTCTCCAAGCGCACGCAGGTGCGCTTCGTCACCGAAGGCGTGCTCACGCGCAAGCTGGCGAGCGACCCAAGGCTGCCCGGCATCGCGGCGATCGTGCTCGACGAGCTGCACGAGCGGCACTTGCAAGGCGACCTCGCGCTGGCGCTCGCGCGCAAGCTGCAGCGCACGCACAGGCCGGACCTTTGCATCGTCGCGATGAGCGCGACGCTCGAAGCCGAGCCGGTCGCGGCGTTCTTGGCCAGCAGCGTGATGCACGTGCCCGGTCGAACGTTCGCGGTACGCGTCAGCTACGACGACAAGCCCGACGAGCGCCCGCTCGAAGAGCGCGTGCGCGGCGCGCTCGCGCGCGTCATGCGTGAAGCGGTCGAAGGCGACGTGCTGGTGTTCTTGCCGGGAGCCGCCGAGATCCGGCGCTGCGCCGAGCTGCTCGCGCAAAAGCCGCTCGGCGTGCCGCTGGACGTTGCAGCGCTGCACGGCGACCTGCCCGCCGAAGAGCAAGATCGCGCGGTGCGGCCTTCGCCTGCTGGCCGGCGCAAGGTGATCCTCTCGACCAACATCGCGGAGAGCTCGCTCACGATCGAAGGCGTGCGCGCGGTGATCGACAGCGGTCTTTCGCGCGTCGCGAGCCACTCGCCGTGGAGCGGCTTGCCGCAGCTCGCGCTCTCCAAGGTGAGCCGCGCTTCGGCCGCGCAGCGCGCAGGTCGCGCCGGTCGCCTCGCGCAAGGCGTGTGCCATCGCTTGTACACGCAGCACGATCACGACAGCCGGCCGCAGCACGACAAACCCGAGATCGCGCGCGCCGACCTGTGCGAGACGCTGCTCGCGGTGCGCGCAGCCGGCGCGGTGCTCGAGCCGAGCGATTGGTTGCTCGCGCCGCCGGTCGAAGCGGCGCGCGCGGCAAACGAGCTGCTCGAGCGGCTGCGGGCGTGCGATGCGAGCGGCGCGATCACCGAGCGCGGTGCGCGCATGGCCAAGCTGCCGGTGCACCCGCGCTTGGCCGCGATCGCGCTGCACGCGCACGCGCTCGGGCGCTTGGAAGAGGGCGTTGCGCTCGCCGCGTTGCTCGCGGAGCGCGACATCGCGCGCAGCACACGCGCGCGCTTCGATGGACAGCGCGGCGGCGCAGGCGCGGACGTGCAGGTCGGGCCGTCGGACGCGCTCGATCGCTTGGAGCGCTTCGAGCGCATCGAAGGCTCGGGCTTCTCGAGCAGCGCGATGCGCAACGACGAGCTCGACCCGGCCGCGGTGAGCGCGGTGCGGCGCGTGCGCGATCGCTTGCTGCGCGCGCTCGAGCGCTTGCCGAGGCCCGCCGGGCAAGACGACGGCTGGGGTGATGCGCCGCTGCTCGCCGCGCTGCTCGCGGGCTTCTCCGATCGCGTGGCGCGGCGGCGCAGCGCGGGCAGCGATCAGCTCGTGCTCGGCCGCGGCGGCTCGCTCAAGCAAGCCCCGAGCAGCGTGGTGCGCGACGCCGAGCTGGTGGTGGTGCTCGACGCGCGCGAGCAGGATCGCGGCGCCGTCGCGCAGCTCGTCAGCGCGATCGAGCCGGAGATGCTGCTCGAGCTCTTCCCGGAGCGCGTGCTCGAGCTCGACGAGGTGCGCTTCGACGCGGCGCGCGAGCGCGTCGAGCGCGTGCAGGGCCTGTCGTACGAAGGCATCGTGCTCGACCACAGCCAAACGCTGGCGGAGCCCGACGCGCGCACCGCTGCGCTGCTCGCGCAAGCCGCGCGCGAGCGAGGTCTTACGAACCTCTTCGATCTCGATGCGCTCGAGCACTACGAGCGCCGCGTGCGCCACGCGAGCCGCGCCGCAGGCACAGCGCCCTTGCCGGATAACGCGCGCGAGCAGGCGCTCTTGGACACCTGCCTCGGCAAGCGCACGTTCGGAGAGCTGCGCCAAGCCAGCGTGCTCGACGCGCTGACCGCGCTCACTGCGCCCGACACGCTCGCCGCGCTCGCACGCGTCGCGCCCGACAGCATCGCCTTACCCTCGGGCCGCCGCCTGGACGTTCACTACGAAGCCGATCGCCCGCCGTGGGTGCAGTCACGGCTTCAAGATTTCTTCGGCATGCAGCGCGGCCCGATGCTCGGCTCCGAGCCGCTCGTCTTGCACCTGCTCGCCCCCAACCAACGCCCCGTCCAAGTGACGACCGATCTCGCCGGCTTCTGGCAACGCCACTACCCCGACCTGCGCAAGCAGCTCATGCGCCGCTACCCCCGCCACAGCTGGCCCGACAACCCTTTGATCGCCCTGCCTCCCGCCCCCAAGCGCTAACTCACGCCACCCACTCTTCGCTCCTCCTCCACAGCTCCCTTGCCAGCCCCTCATCGAGCGCCAGCGCGCTCGGCTTCACCGGCTTCTGCTTGTCGTAGTACAGCCCGCTCTCTGCACCCGCTTGCGCCGACGTCGCGCAATGAAGCGTCGTCTTCGCGCCTTCTTCGGGCGTGATCATCCCGAGCTTCATCAGCGAGCGAAATGGCCACGGCACGCCGCGCCAGATGTCCGTCGCGACGACACCCGGGTGCAGCGAGTACGTCGTGACGTGCTTGCCTTCGAGCCTGCGCGAGAGCTCCGCGCTGAACAGCACGTTGGCGAGCTTCGAAGCCGCGTATTCGGGCGTGGTCGTGACCGTTTTGGTCGAGTTGCGCAGCACGTCGAAGTCGAGCTTCTTGCACTGGTAGTGCGCGCGGCTCGCGACGGTGACGATGCGCGCCGGGCTCGCCGCCGAAGCCGACTCGAGCACCCGCTCGAGCAAGAGCTGCGTGAAGAGGAACGTGCCAACGTGGTTGACGCCGAAGATCAGCTCGAAGCCCGACTTGCTGCGGCCGCGAGAGCCCGCCAGGCCTGCATTGTTAATCAACAGCTGCAGCGGTTGATCGCGCGCGAGCACCGCGCTCGCACACGCGCGGATCGACGCGAAGTCCGAGAGGTCGAGCTCGACCGCCTCGATCGCGTGGCGACCTGTCGCGACGCGCGCCTCTTCGATCAAGTCTTTGACCTTTTCGAGCGAGCGCACCGCGACCAGCACCTGCGCGCCTTGCTTTGCAAGCTCGAGCGCCGTGACGCGCCCGATCCCCGTGTTGGCACCCGTGACGAGCGCGTGTCGGCCTTCGAGCGTGTTGGGCATCGCGCTTTCTTCGCAGAAGCACGAGGCTGGTTACAAGGGATAAGCGGCGGTGCGTTCGTAGCGCGCCATCGCAGCGAGCAGGCTGAGCGGGTCGGGTTTGCGCATCCCAGCCCGTAATCCGCGCGCGATGGTGTCTACATTGACCACGACGCGGCTCGACTCGCGCCAGTCGCGGGCGTGCCGTGCGGCCAGCGCTTTGCCGGCCTCTGCGGGCTCGAGCCCTGCGTCGAGCGCCTCGCGCACGTCGCGTAGAAGCTCGCTCCAATAGAGCTTGGTCTCTTCGATCTCGCGCTTGGTCGACAGCGGCCCGTGGCCCGCGACGACGACATCCGCGTCGAGCTCGAGGATGCGATCGCACGCCGCGATCCAGCCTTCGACCGGGCCGTCCCACGCGATCGGATGGCTGCCCGCGAACAACAGATCACCGGTGAACACGACGCGCGCGTCCGGCACGTACGCGATCACATCGCCGCGCGTGTGCGCGGGCCCGAGCTCGATCAGCTCGACGCGCCGGTCCTCGAGCTCGAGCGTCAGCTGCGCATCGAACGTGGTGTCGGGCACGCGCAAGGTCACCGCACCGAAGTCGAACGCGCCGAAGTTTTCGACCACGAAGGGCGCCGCCTCGAGCAGCGCTGCGACGCGCGGGATGCCGACGCGCGCGCCGAGCCGCAGCGCCGCGCGCAACCACGCGTTGCCCTGCACCGCGTGCGAGGCGCGCACCAGTGTGTGCATGAGCCGCGGTGAGAGCTCGAGCATCTCTTCAGCGGTACTTCGCGAGCTGACGACGCGCGCGCCCGAGACGCAGGCGTTGCCCCAACAGTGGTCGCCGTTAGCGTGCGTGTTGAGCACCGTCTCGATCGACCCCGCGTGCACCGCGCGCAGCGCGTCGAGCATCTGCGCCGTGAGCGTCTGATCGTAGAGCGTGTCGACTAGCAGCGAGCGACCGCCGCGCGTGACGAGGCCTGCATTGCTGAAGCCCCAACCGCCGGTTTGCAGATACGCAAAGACTCCGTCCGCGACCTCGCGCAAGAGCGGCCGCGCTTCGGCGCGCCGAATCACGCCTTCACCAACCGGTTGCGCAAGACGCCCAAGCCTTCGACCTCGAGCTCGATCACATCGCCGTCGCGCAGGAACTTCCCGTGCTCCAAGCCGCAGCCGTTGCCGACGGTGCCCGAGCCGATCACCTCGCCCGCGTGCAGCGTCTCGTTGCGCGCGATGTGCTCGATCACTGCGTCCCAGCGGTGATGCATCGAGGACGAGTGGCCGCCACCTCGTGGCTCGCCGTTGACGCGCGCGCTCATGGTGAGGCCGTACGGATCGATCTCGTCCGCCGTGACGAGCCACGGACCGAGCACGTTGCCCGTGTCGAAGTCCTTTCCCTTGGCGGGTCCGAGGTGCCCGCGCATCTCGCGCTCCTGCAGGTCGCGCGCCGTCATGTCGTTGTAGATCATGTAGCCGAACACGTGAGCGAGCGCGTCCTTGCGCGCGATGTCTTTGCCCGCCTTACCGATCACCGCGGCGATCTCGAGCTCGTAGTCCATGAGCTTGGCGCCGGTGGGCCAGCGCACGTCTTGCTCGGGCCCGATCACCGAAAAGCGATTGCACTTGTAGTACGTCGGTTGCTCGTACCAGACGCGCGGGATGCGCACGAAGCCGAGCCGAGCGGCGAGCGCTCCGGCAGCACCTGCGCGCATCCGCGCCATCACCTGCATGCCTTGCCGGTAGTGCGTCTCGAACGTCATCGCGTCGCGCATCTGCGGCGGCACAGGCAGCGGCGCGCGCAAGCGCACTGTGTTCGGCTCGAGCATGCGCTGGGCACGGCCGAGCGCGCTGCGCGCGACCTCGAGCGCGGCCGAACCGCCCGCGATCAGCTCGAGCATCGAAGCGAAGCGCTCGCCGAGATCGACGATGCGCCCATCTGGCGCGAGCACCCCGACGCGATCGAGGCCAGCGCCCTGCCCATCGAGCAGCACATACGTCACGAGCTTCATCGCACGACCTTTCTAAGTGATACGAACGTTCCACTCAACTGAGAGCTGGTCAAGGCCGCTACGGGGCTGCAAAGCTGGCCGCGCCATGCCACCCAAGAGCCAAGGCCCCGCCCTCGCGCCGGCAGCGCGCCTGCCCAAGCTGCGCGCCGCGCCGCGCGGCGACCGCGTGCGCGAGGCGATCCTCGACTGCGCCGAGCAGCTCTTCGCCGAGCGCGGCTTCTACGGCGCATCGATCCGCGACATCACCGAGCGCGCCGAGCTGCGCTTGGCCGCGGTCAACTACCACTTCGGCACGAAGGAGGGCCTCTTTCGAGACGTGCTGCTGCGCCGCGCGAACCCGCTCAACGCGCGCCGGCTCGAGCTGCTCGAGGCGGTCGCGAGCGGCGGCCCGGCGGGCTCGCGGCTGCGCGCCGTGACCGAAGCGTTCGTCTTGCCCGTCGTCGAGCTGGCGCGCGGCAGCGCCGGCTTTCGCCGCTACCTCGCGTTGGTCGCGCAGGTCGCGAGCTCACGCCTACCCGTGCTCGCGTTGGTCGCCGCGCACTTCAACCACGTGGCCGAGCGCTTCATGGCGGCGCTCGGCCGCATCTACCCCGCTGCCGACGAAGCGCAGCGCCTCGAGGCGTATCAGCTGTTGCTCGGCGCGACGCTCTACGCGTTCTCGGGCAACCAGCGCCTCGAATCGCTCGGCAAAGAGGCCAGGCGCAGCCAAGAAATCGACGCGCTCGCGGCGAGCGTCGTGCGCTTCGCCGCGGCTGGCATCGAAGCCGTGCTTACGACGGCTCGCCCGCGGTCGGGTTCTTCCGGGCGTCGAGCTTCATCTTCACCCAGGCGTAGATACCCGGCGAGATCGAGAGCAGCACGATCACGAGGATGACCTTCTCGACGTGCTTACCGAGCTGCGGAAACTGAACGCCGAGCACGTAGCCGAGCAGCGTCATCGACAAGATCCAGCTCGCGCCGCCGATGATGTTGTAGGCCGCGAACTTGCGGTAACCCATCTGCGCGACGCCCGCGACGACCGGCACGAACGTGCGCAGGATCGGCATGAAGCGCGCGATGATGATCGCCTTGCCGCCGTGCCGCTCGTAGAACTCGTGCGCCGTCTTCATGTGCTTGGGATCGAAGAAGCGCGACTTTGGTCGATTGAAGATCATCGGGCCGGCGCGCTTGCCGATTTGGTACGAGAGCGCATCGCCGATGATCGCGCACGGAATGAGCAGCACGTTGAGCGCCAGGATGTTCAAGTCGCCCTTGGCCGCGTACAGGCCCGCCATTACCAGCAGCGAGTCGCCGGGCAGGAAGAACACCAGCGCCCCGGTCTCGAGGAAGATGATGGCCGCAAGGCCTGGGTAGCCGCCCCACTCGATCAGCGCGCCAGGGTTGCGGATCAAATCGATGACCCACTCGATTGCTTGCATCATCTAAGCACCTCGCAAACGAAAACGGAGCGGGTGTAGCTCATAAAAGCTGCTGAGACCAATGCCGAGCGAGCGCCATGATCGTGTGCTGCGGGTTGACGCCGAGGTTCGAGGGAATAGCCGAAGCGTCCGCGATGTAGAGCCCGCTAAACCCGTGGACCGCGCCGCGCTCGTCGCACACCGAGCTGGCGGGGTCCGTGCCCATCACGCAGCCGCCGAAGAGGTGCGAGAGCACCGCGACGTAGGCGCGCGGATCGAGCGGCGCGTTCTCGAGCAGCGGTAGCTCGTCAGGGCCGATCGAGTACGGCAGGCCCACGATGCCCGGCACGATCGCACGCGCGCCGTGCGCGAAGTGCATACGCGCGACGACCACGAGGCCGTGCCGAAAGCGCTCCATGTCGGCGCGGTCGAGCGTGTAGCGCACGACCGGGCGGCCCAAGAAATTCTCCTCCACGCGCCCGACCGACTCTGCGCGGCACGCCTGCACCCAGACCGCGAAGTGCCGATACTCGGTGAGCCGCTGCATGAGCTGTTGCCCGCCGCCCGAGAGGCGCCCGGCGAGCATGTCGAGCGGCAAGCTCAGCGTCTCGAGCTTGAAGCCGGGCTTTTCGCGGTACGCCAGTGAAGCCCAGCCCTGCGTCGCGCCTTGGTTCATGTCGACCGGCTCGTCGTAGACGCCGATGATGGGCGCGCCCGGATGCGCGCGGAACTGCTCGCCCAGCGCGCGCGCGCGCACGCCCGACCGCTTGAGCAAGAGCGGGCTGTGCGTCACCGAGCCGGCGACGAGCACGGCGCGCTTGGCACGCACGAAGAAGCGCGCGCCTTTTTTTCGCGTGCGCGGGTCGCGAAAGAAGCCCGTCGCGCCGATCGCGCGCGTGCCCTCGAACGCGATGCGATCGACGCGCGCGCAGCTCAGCACCGTGCCGCCGCGCTCGATCACCTCCGGGATGAACGTCACGTTCATGCTCTGCTTGCGGTTGCTCCTGCAGCCCTGCAGGCATTGGCCCTTGCCTTCGCAGTCGCGCACGTAGCGCGTCATGTAGTGGCCTTCGAAGCCGAGCAGCTCTGCGGCGCGTTTGGCGCCTTCGTTCGAGCGGCCGCGCGCGCGTTCCGGCACCTCGGTCGCGTGGAGCTCGCGCTCGAGCTCGTCTTGGATGCGCCACAGCGCCTTGCCGAGCGCTCCATCGGCGCCGCCGCCGACGCCGCGCTCTTCTTGCCAGCGCGCGAGCACATCGGGCGGCGTGCGCACGCAGATCGCCGAGTTGATCACGGTCGAGCCGCCGACGAGCGCACCCTGCACCACCGGCCACAGCGCGCGGCCTTGTGCGAGCGTCGAGCCGAAGTCCTCGCACATGTCGCGCAGCGTCCCGTACATCGACGACGGATAGTCCTGCGGATCGCGCCAGGGCCCTGCCTCGATCACGCATACGCTCGCGCCGCCGCGCGCGAGCGTCACCGCCGCGCTCGCGCCGCCCGCGCCGCTGCCGATCACGACGAAGTCCGCTTCGAGCTCGACGTCCGGGCCCTCTGTTTGAAACGCGTAGTGACTCATACGCGGAACGTGCCTGGGTCCGGCGGATACGGCGCGAGCATGAAGCGCGCGCGCACGCCCGGATCGCGACCCCAGCACAGCCCCGCCGCGAGGCGCACGAGGAACACCGCTTGCCGGATCAAGTACGTCTGAGACGCCACGATGCGCTGCGCGTGCTTCTCGCGCAGCGACGCAGGCAAGAGAAACGATGGCAAGGGCACGTACACCGTGAGCACCGGCGTCAGCGCATACACGACGGCGCCCGAGACGATGCCGAGCCAGAAGATGCCGTCCGACTCGCGCTTCATCGTGCGCAAGAACTCGGTGACCTCGGTGTCTGCAATGCCCGGCAGGCCACCTGGCGCTTCACCGCGCGGCATCAAGTCGCACATCGCGCTGCGGATCAGCGCGATCACGACCCCTCACGGCACAGGACGAAGAACGCGCCGATGTCTTTGCCGCGCTTAGCGGCCGTGCCGATCGTCACGTGCTCGGAGACGCGGCGCAGCGTGTCGATCATCTGGCCGTAGATGAGGCCGCTGCGGTTCCAGCCGTTGGGCACGATCTTCATGAAGCCGTCGGGCGCGACGCTCGGCACGCGGTAGTAGTCGACGAGCACCTCGGGCTTGTCCTTGCTCTCGACAGCGACGAAGTAGCCCGGGCCGGTGAGCAGCTGGATCGACTGAAAGTTTGCGCCGCCGAGCTCCTTGGGCGCGCTCGGGTCTTGATCGGGCGCGCGGTAGAAGCGCTTCTCGAACAGCGTGAACATCGGCATCGAGTTCTTGCCGTAGTGCCGCACGGCAGTGAGCTGCGGCACACTCGCGGGCACCATGTCGAGCAGCGTCACCGGCCTAAAGCCGTCGACCAGCGTGTAGAGCTTCTTCTGCGAGCTCCGGTCGAGCGCGCGCGTTGCAGCGATACGCCCTTCATGGCCGAGGCGGTCGAGCAAGTCACTGATCACCTGCGGTCTAGCGGCCTCTTGGATGCGCGCCTGCAGCTCGTCGGTCATGTCGCCACCTCCCATCCCAAACGGTTAGCGCAGCTCAAAGTTTTATGCAATAAAAGATTTGAAGTATGAAGGCTGTTTCAAAGCTAAAAACGCTCAAGCGTCAGGCCCCTGCGCCAGACGTCGAACGCGGCGGGCTGCGCGAGCGCAAGAAGGCGCGGCTGCGCGAGCAGATCACGAGCACTGCGCTCGCGCTGTACCGCGCGCGTGGCTACGAGGGCACGACGGTCGAAGAGATCTGCCGCTCGGTCGAGATCAGCCAGCCCACCTTCTACAACTACTTCCCGAGCAAGGAGTCGATCCTCGCCGAGCACGCGATGCTCGGCTTCGGCGCGCCGTTGCGGGTGTTGCTCGGCGAGCATAACGACGCGAACCTCGAAGCGCGCCTGACACGCTACTTCCGCGAGGTCGCGCGCGTGATGACGCGCGATAAGAAGCTCTGGCACGCGATCGCGGTCTCGGGCGCGTACAACCCCGTGCGCAACCCAAGCCTCCTGCGCGCCGCCGCCGCTGGCACGCACGTGCTGGTGCAAGTGCTCGAGCAAGGTCAGAAGAGCGGCGAGCTCACGCGCACGTTCAGCGCCGAGAAGCTCGCCTCGATGCTCGAAGGCATCATGCTGCGCACCGGCATCGAGTGGGGCGCGGGTTACGGAGAAGGCACGCTCGAAGCGCGCATGAGCGAAGCGCTGAGGTTCTTCATGCGCGCAGCGAAAAAGTGAGCGCAGAGCCGCGTACGCCAACGAAGTGCGCATGAGTGCAACGCAGTTGGCAACTCGCCTGCGCGAAGCGCGCATTTGGCGATGTGCACGCGCGGCATGCGGTGTGCACCACCCGCGGCTATGGTGAAGCGCGCGCTGAGGACCATCGCCGGCCTGACGATGGTGTTGGCATCCGCCTGCGCCGACATCGACCTCGAGCCGCCCTGCGCGGTGAGCGAGCATTCGACCGAGGTCTGGTACTCGCATCTCGATCGGGTCGACGTGTTGTTCGTGATCGACAACTCAGAAGCGATGGAGCCGCACCGCGATCTGCTCGAGCAGGAGCTGCCGCAGATGATCGAGGCGCTCGTCACGGGCGATTTCGATCCGACGGATGACTACGGCCCTGACCCAGTGCCCGACGTGCACATCGGCTTCGTCTCGACCGACATGGGCGACGGCGTGCCGGACGACGATGCAGAAGGCTGCAGCGAGCACGGGGATGAAGGCGCACTGCACACAGGCCAGGCGTGCGGCGCGCAGGACGAACCGTTCGTGTGGCACTTCCCCGGCTATCACGACGCGGATGCGAGCATCGCGACCGCACAGTGCAATGCCGCGCTCGAGCCCGGGTGCAGCGTCGCGCAGCCGCTCGAATCAGCGCTCACCGCGCTCTCGACGCGCCAGCTCGAGGGCGGCTTCCTGCGCAGCGCGCCGCAAGACGGACTCTCGCTCATCGTCGTCGTGTTCATCACTGCACAAGACGACTGCTCGTCCGCGCCCAGCAGCGCTGGACGCCTTAGTGCGGTCAGGTGCGCGCGCAATCACGCGCTGACGCACGCCGTCGATCGCTACATCGACGGGCTGCGCGCGCTGCGCGTGAACAATGAGGCGCTGATCCGTACGCTGACGATCGCGGGCATTCCGCAGGACATGCTCGTCAGCGCCGAAGGCCGGCTGCGCGACCCCGGGGATCACGATTACCCGACCACCGAAGCACTGCTCGCCGATCCACGCATGCAAGTGAGGGTCGCGCGCGACGGTGCGTCGCTCGAGCCCGCGTGCAGGCGCGGCGAAGCGAGCGCAACACCCGCGAGGCGACTCGTCGAGCTCGCAGGGCGGTTGCACCCGGGTTGGCCGGAGACGCTGCACTCGATCTGCGCCGAAGGCTGGACCGCGGCGCTCGGACGCGTGGTCGGCGGCGCGTTCATCATTGGCCACCGCTCGGCGCCATGCTTGTCGCGCGAGGTGGCGCGCGACAGCGCCGGCCTCACGGATTGCCGTGTCTACTGGACTCTGCCCCCGTGGTCCGATCCCGAACAACCGCTGACGCCTTCGCGCTGCGAAGAGCGACCGTTCCTGCACGCGGTGGAGCCCGAACAAGCGCAAGAGGGCAGCGCTGGGGCAATGTGCGAGGTTCGTCAGGTGAGCGTCGAGCACGATGCGACGGGGCTTCACCTGGGCAGCGGTGATGGCTTCTTCATCGACGATGACTCGGACGATGCGCTGCAGTTGTGCCAGGGCGACACCCCGCTGCTCGCGTTCACCGAGGCCGCGCGCGTGCCGGACGGCGTCAGCGTGCGCGTCGCGTGCTCGGATACGGCGCAACACTACCGCGCGCCAGACGCCGAAGCCGGCGCGCCCGCGATCGGTGATCCGTGCCACGCGCGCCGCTTCAAGCTCGATGGCCCGCTCGTCGATCGCGACGCGCGCTGCGCGAGCGCGCAGGACCCGCTGCTGTTCTGCAGCTACGGATCAAACGTCTGCGAGCGCGGCTGCTCGAGCGACAGCGACTGCCCGCCGGCATGGCTCTGCGACATCAGCGCTGGCAACACCGACGACCCCGGCATCGGCGTGTGCGTTAACCCGACCTGCGAAGCGCTGGCTTCAGAAGCGGCGCCATGAGCCGCGCGCACTGGCAGATCGCCCGGAGCATCGGCGTCGCGCTCGTCGCGCTGGCAACCGCCTGCGCCGACAGTGCGCTCGAGCCGCCCTGCGCGGTGAGCGAGCTGTCGACCGAGGTCTTCAGCCCGCACGGCGATCGGTTCGATGTGTTGTTCGCGATCGACAACTCCGAAGCGATGGCGCCGCACCGCGAGCTGCTCGAGCAGGAGCTGCCGAAGATGATCGAAGCGCTCGTCACCGGCGACTTCGATCCGACAGACGCCTACGGGCCATACGTCACGCACGACGTTCACATCGGCTTCGTCTCGAGCGACATGGGTGACGGCGTGTCCGACCAGGACGGCGGCAGCTGCAGCGAAGGCGGCGACAAGGGCACGCTGCACACGGGCACAGCCTGCGGCGCGCAGGACGAGCCCTTCGTGTGGCACTTCCCCGGCTACCACGACGCCGATGCGAGCATCGCGACGGCGCAGTGCAACGCAGCGCTCGAGCCGGGCTGCAGCGTCGCGCAACCGCTCGAAGCGGCGTTGAGCGCGCTCACGCCGCGCATTCCGGAGGACGGATTCGTACGCGGCGCGGGGCAGCTCGGTCTGTCGACCATCCTCATCGTCTTCATCACCGCGCAAGACGATTGCTCGCTCGCGCTCGCCGGCGACGAAGAGACACCCTCGCCTGCGGCGTGCGCGACCGATGCTGCGTTGACGCACGCCGTCGAGCGCTACGTCGACGGCCTGCGCGCGCTGCGTCCGGGCCACGAATCGATGGTTCGAACGCTGACGATCGCGGGCATCCCACAGGACTTGCTCGTCACCCCGCAAGGCTGGCCGCTCGAGCGATTCGGCAGACCACCGAGCGCAGAAGCGCTGCTCGCCGATCCACGCATGCAAGTGAGGGTCGCGCGCGACGGTGGCTCGCTCGAGCCCGCGTGCAGGCGCGGCGAGGCGAGCGCTGCACCGGCGCGCCGATTGGTCGAGGTCGCACGTGGCCTGAGCTCGACCTTGCACTCGATCTGCGCCGAGGGTTGGACCGAAGCACTCCAGCGCGTGCTCGAAGGGCCGGGCGTGCCGGGCAAGATGTTGTCAGAGCTCTGCCTCGATGAGCGGGCGCGCGACAGCGAAGGGCTCGCGGACTGCCGCGTGTACTGGACGCTTCCGGAGTGGTCCGATCCGGCGCATCCGGCAACGCCGTCGCGCTGCGAAGAGCGCGCGTTCCTGCGCGCGGTCGAGGGCGAGGGCTCGGATGCGCTGAGCACGGGCGCGCGGTGCGAAGTGCGGCAAGTCGCAGTCGCGCAGGACGCTGCGGGCTTTCACCTCGGCAGCGGCGATGGCTTCTACATCGACGAGGGCTCGGAGGAAGCTCTCCTCACGTGCCCGCACGGCGGAGCACGGCTCGCGTACACCGAGAACGCACGCGTGCCGCACGGCGTTCGCGTGCGGCTCGAATGCTCGGATACGGCGCAGCACTACCGCGCGCCGGACGCCGAGCCCGGCGGGCCTGCGATCGGTGAGCCGTGCCACGCGCGCCGCTTCAGCGTCGACGGCCCGCTCGTCGATCGCGCCGCGCGCTGCGCGAGCGCCGCAGACCCGCTGCTGTTCTGCAGCTACGGACCGAACGTCTGCGAGCGCGGCTGCTCGAGCGACGCCGATTGTCCGCCCGCTTGGCTCTGCGACATCGGCGCCGGCAACACCGACGACCCGGGCATCGGCGTGTGCTTCAACCCGAGCTGCGAAGCGCTCACTGCTGCGGAAGCGGCGCCGTGAGCACCACGATC
>WUUC01134039.1_pt1 | contig 39967 bp, 71 predicted proteins | sample 6278441 | NCBI WGS metagenome assembly WUUC01 (sample SAMN13675441, study PRJNA597444) | soil metagenome | isolation source: soil | place: USA: Washington | collected 2017-10
AGCCCGGCGATCGGGTGGTGGTCACCATGGGGGCTATCGAGTACCCGGCGGTCGTCCACGAGGACAGCGGCGTCTGTGACGAGGTGTCGGCGTATGCGGTGCTCGTCACCATCGAGGGCGGCAAGCGGGACGGCCAGACCTGGGGCCTCAACGCTTCCAACGTGCGCCGCGCCAAGCGTTCGGAGGCAGCATGATCAACGAACCCAAGGACTGGAAGGCCCTATGCTACGAGTCCGACATCGAAGGCATGCGGTGGAAGGAGCGGGCGGTGGCTCTGTCAGCCTGCCTCCATCGCCTGCACGACTCCGCCGACGACTTCCGCGATGCCGTACGCGACGAGGACGCGGTGCGTGGTGAGGTGTCACGCAACGAGCGGCTGGCCTGCCAGCGTGCCCTTGGTGACGTGCTGGACGAGACGCTAGAGACCCTGGCTCGGAGCGGCGTATGATGCACCCCAAGCTCCGACGCGTGAATGAGCGGGTCTCCCTCCTCGAGAAGCTCCGCGCCATCGCTGGGCTCGTGGCGACCCACAACCTGTGCGAGGCCGATGACGCCATGGTGATCGGCGCCCTTCGAGGGATCGCCTTCCGAATCGCCGAGCTCGACGCGGAGACCGCATGACCTGGGTCATCGGGTACCTGTGCGCGTCCGTGGTCGGCGCTGGCCTCGTGTTGTGGTCCGACTGGACCACCCCGCCGAAGGCCGGTGACGTGCCCGTCTTCGTGACCGCGACGATCGTACTCGCTTTCTGGCCAGCCGTCCTGGCGCTGCTGCTGATATTGCGCGCCGACGAGCTGTACTTGGCAGCCAAGCGACGTCGCCATGCTCGCTATGAGTCCGACCCCAAGGCGGAGGACTTCTACCGATGACCCCCACCGAGATGGAAGCCAAAGCCACTGCCGCCCGGTCCCGTGGTGACGTCCTCATGGCGACGAGGGGCGCGTGAGCTGGCATCGAGTAGACGACCGGTTCGCGGCCCACCCGAAGGTTGAAGCGCTCGAGTCGCTCGGCGCTGAGCGGCACGCGTACGCCATCGCGGCCTGGTGCCTGCTCGGTTCTGACTGCTCGTTCCTCGACGATGGGGGCGTCGTGGCGCCTACCCGAGTACGGAAAGTCTTGGCTGCGTGGCCCGAAAGCCGTCGTCAGAGGGCCGTTGCAGACCTGATTTCGGCCGGTCTACTGGACAAAACGGGTGATGAGATCCGGTTCCACGACTGGGATTCGTATCGTAAGAGGGACAGAAGTGCCGACGAGGCGCGGGCCTACGAGGCGAAAAAGAAGTCTGCGCAACGGGCTCGTGCTGCGGAATCACAAGAGAAAGCCGAACCTGTCCCGGGACATGGCCCCGAGCAGGAAACGGGGACATGTCCCGACCCTCGCGCGCGCGTTCTCCCAACCATACCCAACCCAACCCAACCCGTCCCGTCCGTATCTGAGCGCACGCGAGAAGCTCAAGTCGCCGGTCTCATGGTGAGCCTGTACAAGGAGCTGACCGGGAGAGCGTGGACCTCGAAGGCCCAGCTCCTCGAAGCACTCGATGGTCGCGGACCGATCGCCAGAAGCCCACACCCCGACGCGGTGCGATCGGTGCTGGGGCACTTCGCGGACGAACCTGATCCGCTCGTACCCATCGAGGCGGCCATGCGCGCCTGGGGCTCGGACTCGTGGGTCAAGGACCACCGGTACCCAATGGGGTCCTTCTCGAAGGACCCGGGCAAGTACCTCAACGGCGCAGCGAAGGCGGCGCACTCAGTCGATGATTTCAGCCAGGCACCAACCACAGGAGAGCTGTTTTGAACACCACCACCGAATCGAACCGACGCCCCTTCAGCATCGAGCGGATGGCCGCCGAGCACGTCGAGGCCATGAAGGACCCCGAGTACGCGCGCCGCGTGGCGGCGGAGGAGGAGGCGGCGAAGGCCGAGAAGGCGGCAAAGGCGGAGGCGGACCGTATCGAGTGGGCCGATGGGTCTCTGCGCCGGTCGACCATCCGAAGGGCGCTGACTCCGCGGGACATCGCCATGGTCACCGGCGAAGCCCACGACGCGACCCCGGCGATGAAGCTCTGCTCGCAGTGGTTCGACGAGTGGCTCAAGGGCGACGAGCGCGACGAGCGTTGGCGGCCCTGGCTGTGGGTTGGCGGCGGCCGGGGCATCGGCAAGACCCTTGCGGCGGCGACGCTGATCAGGCGGTGCGCGCTCACGTACCCGCGCGGCCGTGTCTCGTACGTGAGGATGTCCGACCTGATTCGCATCCAGCGCGCGCGGGACTCGTTCAAGACGAAGGACGTGGACGAGGCCGACGAGATGATGGGTGAGATCGTGGAGTCCGCGTTCGTGGTGCTCGACGAGATCGGGCAGGAGCCTGAGACTCATCGCGAGCTCGCGCGGCAGGCGTTCGCCGACTTCGTCGAGGCGCGCCGGTCGCATGGCGGCCCCACGCTGGTGCTGAGCAACAAGTCGGCGGCCACCATCCGCGAGCGGTTTCGCAGCGACTGGTACGACCCGCGCACCGAAAGCCGGCTGTCGGAGATCCTCGTGCGCGACGCGAACGGCAAGGGCCTGCACGACCTCGGCGGGACCGACCTCCGCGGCGAGCCCATCTGATGAACGCGTTTCGCTGCCAGGTCTACAACCAAGCCGCGCTCACTGTGGCCGCGTGCGTCAAGCGTCATCACCAAGCCGCCCGCGATGGGCAGGTCGCAGACATCATGTTCGCCATCCGCCCGTGTGCCTCGGCGTGTGCTCGGTGCCCTGTTGGTGCGGCTCACTCGATTGGTGAGCTGCCCGAGGCGTGGCCCAGCGGCGTGGCCGTCCAGCGCTTCAGCCTGCCCGTCACGGCGTCCGAGCCGCCGAAACGAGCCGACGTGCGCAGGAGAGCGCCAAGGGCTCCCAGGGGCGTCCTGGTGACCAGCGCGACGGGTGAGCAACGGACCGTCAGCGGGTGGGCCCGAACGGTCGGGATGCTGGCGCCGACCCTGCGAGCCCGGCTCGGCGCGGGCCTGCCACTCGAACAAGCACTGGCTGCGAACGCAACCGGGCGACCATGGACACCGCGAGAGACCGCGGAGAAGGTGAGAGAGCGATGAGCGAAGTGCTCGATACTGTGGGCGGCTGGGAAGTGTGGCGCGTCGATGACGGGGAGACTCACTGGCTGCTGGTACAGCATGGCGAGGGCGTCGAGGCGGCGATCGCCGCTGACACCTCCGCGATGTGGGTGGACGCAGACCCGGACCCGAGGGAGTGCACAAGGGCAACGTCCGACGATCTCGACCGCGTGACCGTGCGATGGGAAGGGGACCGCGAGGACGAGACAATCACTCTGAGGGAGGCCGCAGCCAACATTGCAGCGGCCATCGACCGAGGCGGGTCGGTCCGCCTCATCAGCTCGACGTGTTACTGATGACCGCCGACCTGCACTCGCCGGCTCTTCGCTGGCTCGACCCGCATGCTCGCGGCCGCTATTTGGAGTCGAGGGAGCTGGCCGAAGAACGCGGTGCGCTCGGCGACTTTGGACTGACCGTGGTGGCGGCCTTCATGAGCAACGATGGTTTGACTGTTCGATACGATAGGAGCGAGTGATGATCGACAGGTACCCTGGCACCCCGCCCGAAATCAAAGAGTCGCACTGCTTGCTGGTCAAGGTCCTGCGCGGATCGGGAGAGGTTGGCGACGAGGTGCGGGAGGTGGTGCACATCTACGTTGCCTCCGACGCCGGGTGGATGTTCTTCGGCACCAACGATCCATTGGCGAAGGACGAACCCAAGTGACCCGTACACCCCAGCAGAACGCCCGCGGGCCATCGCTCACCTTCGACATCCCCATCCGCCCTCAGACCTGGAAGCGGGTCAACATGGTGATGACCACCAAGGGCCCGCGAGGCGTCAAAGCCAAGGCCGACAAGAGCTACCAGCAGACGATCGCGCTGCATGGGCTCAAGGCCCGGCAGTCGGCCCCGACGTGGCCCCTAGATGCGCGCTACGGCCTGATCGTGTGGGTGACGCTGAGCACCTGGGGCAACGGCGATTGCGACAATTACGGGAAGGCGGTCATGGACGCCCTCTCACGTGTGCTGTGGAACGACGACCGGCAGATCCGGTCACTGCATGTGATACTGACTGAGCCGGGGACACCGGGTCTGCGGCTGCACGTTGATACGGTAACAGGAACAGGAGGCGAGTGATGGCGACGAAGAAGAAGGCAAAGCGAGTGAAGGCGATCGAACTGAAGGTGGGTCAGCGGTGGGTCAATGGACTGTATCCGGGCGATCCGGAGATGGACGACGTGATTACCAAGATCGAAAGAGGGATCGTGTGTGCCACTGACGGCCGCCAGGTGTCGACTCGGTGGTTGGTGGCTGCCTTTTTGAGCGACCACCACCGGCAACGCGGACCCGAGGCCGACGCGCTGGTGCCCGCCGAACCCCCCAAGCCCACCCCCACCGAGACTGTGACGTACTACGGGGAGGTCAACGGGGTCCTGAGGCTGGAGGGCCGCGCTGGCTTCGTCGGCGTCCAGGTCTCCATGCGGAACGAGACCGAGCCGGTGATCGTCGAGGTCCCCATCGCCGACCATCCCCACATCGGTGACGTGTGCAAGGTGACCTTCTCCAAGCCGGAGACCCGATGACCTCCCCCATCAAGGTCGGAGACATCGTACGGGTGGTGAACGTGGTGGGGGCGTCGCTCGACTACCCAGGCACCCACGTCGTGCGCGTCGAGCCCCTCACCCACGGCACCCTTACTGACATCGAGTCGGCCTCTGTGATGCTCGAGAGAGCCCACCACCGGATCGGGGAGCTGACCCGAGAGCTCGCCGGGGCCGAGGTCCGAGCAGACGAGATCCATCGGGCCAGGATGCTCGACCACGCCGAGTCGATGCGGGTCATAGCTGGACTGAGCACCGACCGGAGCCGCGAGATCGATCTACGCAAGGCAGCAGAGAGAGCACTAGCGGAGGCACAGCGAGAACTCGCATACGCCGAGGCGCTGATCGACGGGCGCACGGATGTGGTCGAGCCCACCCGAGAGCCCACCACCCACGAGAAGATGATGCGACCCATCGGGGGCATGCGACCACCCTTCGATGCCGACGCGTACTTCGGGCGCGAGCTGTCGGTGTTCCCGAAGGCCGAGCAGTCCCGAGAGCCCAACGGGTACGACCCTGGAGCCCGACGCGTGGAGACGGCCGAAGTCGAGGGCATTCCCGCATCCGGCCCGGTCATGATGGGGCAACGGTGGGTGTGGGCCGGAGCGCCTGACGACCCGAGCAAGGACCACGTCGTTCAAGAGGTCGCCGGCAACGTCGTGTTCACCGAGTCCATGTCGGGCTCGCGGTTCGGCACCAGCCTCGGCGACTGGGGAAGGCATCACCCGAGACTGCGTGAGCCCACCGCGACCGAGAAGGCAGCAGACCCTCATGCGTGGGCGGTCGGCACGTGGGCGGTGAACGACAGCCTTCAGCATGGCGACGAAGGGCACGCGCGGAGGCTACGTGACCGTGACTGGTGCGGCAGGCTGTGGCTCGGCGTTGGAGTCGATGGCGCAGACGGCGTTGTCGATGTGCCCTACTGCCGTCCCGCTACCCCCGAGGAGACATCCCGCTTTGAGGCAGAGCTGGCGAGCAACACGGCGCCCAAGGTCGCCGGGCCGACCGGCGTGCTCGGGGCTGCCATCGCGTGGGCCGGGTGCCTCGCTGAGTCGATCCGTGGCTGGCACCCGCAGAGGACCGAGCGTGAGTGGATGGAGGAGACGTTCGACCGGGCGAACAAGGCCGCGCTCCGAGCCAAGTGCGGCGACCTCGTAGACGCCTGGGACCTTGCCGCCCCCTTCCAGGACTGGCTTGACGCGGGGGCTCCCGAGACGTGGCCCAAGGCCGCCCCCGAACCACTGAAGGTAGGGCAGCGGTGGGTGTTCGGGGAAGCGCTGCCTTGGTACGACGTCCGTGTCGAGGACATTGACCCCACCACGGGCGACGTGTTGGTCACCCAGGACCCGGCCTGGTTCCACGGTGGGCCGCGGTGGTGGGCCGAGGCCGACTTCCGAGCCCAGCACCCCCGTCTCCGCCTACCAGAGGAGCTAGAGCCCGCACCTGCACCACCAGCAGAGCCCAAGACCTCGCTACCCGTGGTGTGCGGGGAGTGCGAGCACAGAGGGCGGCTGGCACCGGGAGTGCCGGCCAAGCGCGCCACGGTCCCGGTGTGCCTTCACCCAGAGCGGGGAGTGGCTTGGCCGCTGATGTCATACGAACAGGAGCCGCCTCACGCGTGCCCCCTTCGACCCAAGCTCCGCCAAGGTGAGCCGTGACCTGGAGCACCACCACAGACCGTGACAGGATGGGGACATGAGCGACGAAGAGCTACGCTTGATCGTGGCCTACCAGCGAGAGAAGGCTGCCCTACTGCGCGAGCAGGCCGCCGACGAAGACAACGCGTTCGCCAAGGCGTTGACCCACGAGATGGCGAACAGCGCAGAAGACCACGCCGAATACCTGGCGATGAACCTGCCCGACGAGGCCGAGCCTGTGGCGGAGCTGACACCCATCACGCGCCTGCAACTGGCCAAAGAGTGCGTCGAACGCGGTCTCATCACCACCCCAGAGCAGTACATCCGAGCAGTGGATGGGCCCAAGCGATGACCAAGCCCAAGAAGCCCGGCCGCGGCAGCACCGAAGGGCCGGGGAAGCTGCACTTCACGGAACTTTCCGAGCCCAAAGGTGGAGCCCCGCAAGCAAAGGACGGCTCAAGGCGTGGGATCGAGGCCTACCGGGGGTCCCCGAAGCTGACCGACGAGCTACTTGAGACGCTGCTGGAGGAGCTTGCGACGGGGCTGCCGTTCGACACGGCCTGCCGCACTGCTGGGGTCTGGCCGTCCGGGGTCTACGCCCGCATGGAGAGCGACGAGGATTTCCGCGAGCTCGTGGCTCGCGCCCGCGCTGGCGCCCAGAAGGAGGTCTTCAATGTGCACAAGGACCTCGCCTACCAGGGTGCCAAGACCAGCGGGACCGAGTGGATGATGGAGACGCTATGGCCCTCCGTGTTCCCGAGGCCCACCAAGACGGTCGACCAGGCCGTGACGATCAAGGCACCGCCTGACGAGTCAGCGGCGGACGTTGCTCGAGACGCGCTGGCCCTGCTGACGCCTGCGGAGCGGCTGGCGCTTGTGGCCCAAATCGCGGCCGAAAATGACACAACGCCACGGGCGGGAGACAAGGAATGACCGGGCAAGCGATCTGCGAGAGGTGCAACGGGTTCGGGTGCCAGCGGAGGGATGGGTGGCGCGCCGTGCCCTACCCGTGCCCGGTCGACTCTGCGGTCATCCCGGCGAAGGAAAGCTCCACGTGGCGTTCCGAGATGAAAGCCCGGCGGGAGGCGCAGCGCCCGGTCGCAGAGGCCTCGTTGGCAGAGGAGCAGGCGCTCCGCCTCCGCATGAGCGCCCTACTCGACGCCCGCGAACAGGTGGCGCTCGAGATCGAGGAGACCAAGCACAAGATCTGGCTCGCTCACAAGCGCCACATTGCGGCCCTCTGCGGGGAGCTCACCGAGTGAAGGGCGTAGTCCTGCGACCCGCCAGGCCCGAGGACATGGGCTTTGTCTTCGCTGCATGGGTGGAGAGTCTCCGCGGCGAGACCATGCCGGGAGCTCGCCCCAAGCCATGGCGGGAGGCCATCGAGCGGGACGTGTCCTCACGGATGCGAAAGGGCCGCCTCGTGGTTGCCTGTGACGAGGAGGACGCCGATCGTCTGTACGGCTTCGCTGCGGGCAAGCCTGGGCGGCTGTGGTACGTGTTCGTGAGGGACACCCGGCGCCGGTTCGGGCTGGGCGCTGCCCTGGCTGCTGAGGCGTGCGGTGTGGTGACCTCATCGTCGTGCATGTCGCCGTCGATGATGCTCGTAGCGGCCCGTAAGGGCGTGGAGTGGCGCAAGTGAGCGATGCCCTCGCTTCACTGCGGGCCCGCATCGAAGCGCAGCGAGCAAAAGGTCTCGACACGGGGATCCCGTTCTGCCCTCACAAGCCCACACCGCCGCAACAGCGCTTCCTCGAGCTGACCACGCTCGAAGCGTTCTACGGGGGGGCGGCCGGCGGCGGAAAGAGCGACGCGCTGCTGATGGATATGCTGCGCTGGGTGGACCGGCCAGGCTTCCACGGGCTCATCCTTCGGCGAACGCTGCCCGATCTCGCGCTTCCAGGCGCCATCATGGACCGGGCGAAGTCGTGGCTCGTGCCGCATGCCTCGGTGCACTGGAACGAGGTGGCGAAGGTGTTCCGCTTCCCCAGCGGGGCCCGGCTTCAGTTCGGCTTCTGCGAGACAGCCACGGACGTCTACCGGTACCAGGGCGCCGAGTTCCACCGCATCGGCGTGGACGAGCTGACGCAGTGGGCCGAGCAGCCGTACCGGTACCTGATGAGCCGCCTCCGCCGGAACAAGGGCGACGACATCCCGCTCGCCATGCGCGGGGCCGGCAACCCTGGCGGCATTGGGCACAAGTGGGTCAAGGGTCGCTTCGTCGCCCCCGGTGCGCCTGATCGGCCGTTCGTTCCTGCGCTGCTGACCGACAACCCGCACCTGAACCAAGAGGAATACTCGGCGACGCTGGAGCGGCTCGACGAGGTGACGCGCGCCCAGCTGCGCCACGGCCTGTGGGTCGATGATACGGCCGGCCTGGTCTACAGCTACGACGAGGCCCGCAACACGACGCAGGAGCTGCCCGACCTCGGCGAGTGGTACACGGTCCTCTCGGTCGATCTGGGCTCGAGCGAGGTCAAGCCCACCACCGCCTTCTGCATCACCCTCTGGCATCCGAACCACGAGAAGGCCTACGTGGTGCGGGCATGGGCTGAGGCTGGGCTCATCCCCTCAACCATCGCCGAGCGGTGCCACCAGGTGTTGGAGCTCTACCCGAATGCCCGGATCGTGATGGACGTCGGCGCGCTGGGCTCGGGGTACGCGTCCGAGATGCGCCAGCGGCACCGCCTGAACATCGAGGCAGCGCAGAAGAAGGACAAGCTCGGCAACCGGAAGCTGCTCAACGGCGCCCTCGAACAGGGACGTGTGGTGCTTTTGGCCCCGGAGTGTGCCATGCTCATCGAAGAGCTGACCTCGCTCCTTTGGGCGCCTGGCGGCCTCGACAACGACAAGACCCAGCCGAACCACTGCACGGATGCCCTCCTCTACGGGTGGAGGGCCGCGCAGTCGTGGCTATCCGACTACCGAGTGATCGAGCCGAAGCTGAGCGAGGAAGCCGAATGGGAGAAGAGAGACCGGTTGCGCTACATGCAGGCGAAGGCGAACCCAAACGCGGGGTGGTGAGCGTGCCCTCCGTGGGACTTGTCGCCTCCGAAGGAGCGGACATCGTCGCGGCTGCTCTCAGGTCGGCTGGCATCGTCAACCCGACGCGCCGCCAGCGCAGGGTGGCCGCGAAGTTCTACCGGAAGCAGCTCAAGGCGCGCGTGAAGCTGGTGACGGCGTGAGCGACCCGCGAGAAGCGGCGATCGCCAGCATGATCGAGATGGCCGAGGGCATGCTGAAGCCCGGTATCACGCGCGTTCGCCTCGCTGCCTTCGGTGTGGAGGTCGAACTCGAGGGTGTGGTCCGCAGCGAGGCTCCCAAGCCCGCACGGTCGAAGCGCGACGACGAGTCACTCGACCAGCGTGAGGCCCGCGAGCGCGAAGAGGCCGAGCGTCAGTACGATCGAGTGATGTTTCCCCAGGGTGGCGAATGACCAAGACAGCCGCAATCAATCACCGATGGTGGCTCGCCGCCGATCCAGCCCAGGGCCTCGTGGCCTCTTGCGACGACATCGCCCGCCGGGAGATCTGGCGCACGCGCGACCTGCTGACCTCGTGGCGCCTCTACGGTGGCCGCAAGTGGGTCAACCTACGGCAGATCGGCCAGACGCGCGATCGCGGCCTCTCCACGTCCGACGTGATGGTGCGGTTCAACGCGATCGCCTCGGCCGTCGAGACCCTCGTGGCCCGCCTCAGCAAGTCCCGCCCCGCGCCGCAGTTCGTGACCAATGGGGCCGACTGGAAGATCCGCCGGCAGACCGAGAAGCTGAACAAGTTCGGCAAGGGCGTGCTGCACTCGAGCCGCTTCTACGACCAACTCGACGGCTTCGTGCGTGAGTGCCTCGTTGCCGGGACGTGCCTGGTCAAGTTCTGCATCGACGAGCACGCGAAGAAGATCCGCGCCGAGCGTGTGATGCCGTGGGAGATCTTCGTCCCGCCGTGGGAAGCCGAGCGAGGCACGCCTCGGACCATCATGCAGCGGACGCCCGTGGACCGCGAGGCGCTGCGAGAGGCGTGGGGCTCGGGCGACGGCAAGACCAAGCGCCTCGCCTCGATCGACTCGTCGGCGAGCTCGGTGGACACCCGCGACGCGTCGATCGGGCGCTTCGAAGACGGGGCGGACATGGTCGACATGTACGAGGGCTGGCACCTCGGCTGCGACGGTGAGCCAGGGCGGCACGTGATCGCTGTGAGCGGTGGGCTGCTGCTCGATGAGCCCTGGAAGCCCGAGCGCTGGCCGTTCGCTGTGATGACTTGGGACGAGCCGCCCAACGGGTTCTGGGGCGTGGGCGTCCCCTCGCACAACGAGTCGGTCCAGTACGAGATCAACAACCTCCTCCAGAAGGTCCAGATCTCGATCCACCTGCACGCGCATCCGCCCACCTTCATCGACTCGCAGTCGGACATCCCACCGGCGCACATTACGAACGAGGCAGGCACGGTTATCAAGGTCCCGCCGGGGTCGAGCCCGCCTACGCGCCTTGTGGTACCCATCATGGCGCCAGAGGTCTATCAGCACATCGAGACGCTCAAGGCGAGCGTGTACGAGCGTGAAGGCGTGTCGATGATGTCGGCAACGGGCGTCAAGCCGGCCGGCCTCGATGCTGCCGTCGCCATGCGCGAGTACAACGACACCATGAGCGAGCGGCACATGGTGCAGGGCCGCAAACTCGAGAAGTTCGCGATCGACGCGGTGGAGATCTGCCTCGACCTTGCCGAGATGATCCCGGGCTTCGAGGTCGACACCATGGACCGCAAGACCAACGAGCGGCTGAAGTGGGCGGACATCAAGGTCGCCCGCGATGCGTTCGTCTTGCAGGTGTTCCCGGTGGCCGCGTTGCCGCAGTCGCCACCTGCGCGAAAGCAGTACGTCTCCGAGCTCGCCGCGTCTGGGTGGATCACGCCGCAGAAGGCGATGGCGCTCCTCGACATGCCTGACCTTGAAGAGGACAGCGACAACACGAACGCCGCGCTCAACGTGATCCGCTCGCAGGTGGAAAAGATCCTCGACGGCTCCAAGGCGATGGCGCCCGAGCCCCGCGCGAACCTCCCGCAGGCGCTGGAGTACGCGATCGGCGTGCTGCTGCGCGAGCAGGCCAACGGCGCACCCGAGGACATCCTCGAGCAGATGCGCCGCTACGTGGGCCAGCTCGAAAAGACCGCTGCGAATGCCGCCGAGGCCATGAAGGCGGCCCAGGCCCCTCCACCCTCCGCCCAGATGCCCGCACCCCCGCAGCCGGTCATGGCTGCCCCACCCATCGCCTGAGGATCCATGCCCGCAGACACCACCGCAGCACCCGTTACGACCGAAGCCGCGCCCACCGCACCCGCGACAGCCACACCAGCGGCCTCGGCGCCAGCTGACGAGGCGTCGGTCCACAAGCGTGAGGCGCTCAAGCTCGCCGCGAGTGAGCGGCTGCTCAAGCAACGGCTGGCAGCGTACGAGAAGGCCGACCGGGACCGCGGCGAGGCTGAGAAGCTGACGGCAGCAGAGCGTGCGGCCGAGGAGAAGCTCCGCGAGGAGGACCCGCGCGCATGGCTCGAGAAGAAGACCGGCCTCAAGTCCGAGGACCTGGCGCGGCGGCTCAACGGCAAGCCCGCGACACCGGACGCCGAAGCGAAGCGGGAGATCGAAGCCCTCAAGGCCCAGCTCGCCGACCACCAGCGCGCCCTCGATGAGAAGTTCCAGGGGCTCACCCGAGCCCAGCAGGAGGCCAGCGAGGCGAACGCGTATCGCATGGTCCTCGGCGTGGCGAAGGCCGGCCCGGACGACCCGGCCCTTGCGCTCGCAGCGCAGGAGATGGCCGCCGACCCGCGCGGCTCCGCCCGATGGGTGACCTCGTGGGCCGAGCGCGACTGGCCCAAGTACGCCGCGGAGAACGGTCTCGATCCGAGTGACTCGCACGCTGCGGCTGCGGCTGCGGCAAAAGTCATCGGGGAGAAGGCTCTTGCGCGCGCTCGTGCCCTGGTGCAGAATCCCACCATCGCCAAAGCCCTCGGGTTCGGCGCACCGTCTCAGCAGCCCACAGCAAGTCAGGGCGCCCCACCTCGAACCATCGACGCGGCCATCGCGGCCAGTCGCGGAACGGGAACCCCTGACAAACCGCTGAGCTCCGAGGAACGGAAGTCGCTCCTGCGAAAGAACGCAGAGCGCGTCGCCCTCGAGATGCTCAACAAGGGCTGAGCGCAAGGCGCCTCGGCCCACTGCTGAGGCACCCATGGCATCTCTCGATCTCGCGGCCATCACCGCAATGCTCAAGGAGCGTTACCCGAACGGCTTGGATGTCGATCGGCTCTACCGCTCGTCGCCTTTCATGGCGATGATCACGAAGGACAAGGACCTCGCGTACGGCGAGAACATCAAGGTCCCTGTCCGCTACGCGCATCCCAACGGCGCCTCTGCCGTGATGGCCACCGCCATCGCGAACGAGCAGCCGTCCGCGCAGAGCGCCTTCAAGGTCTACACGAAGAACTACTTCGGGTCGGCCACCATCGATGGCGAGGTCATCGACAAGGGCCGGAAGGACGTCGGTTCGTTCATTCGCACGCTCGAGACCGAGATCGACGGCGCGCAGTACCAGGTCGAGCGCGCACTCACGAAGTACTTCTTCGGCAACGGCGGCGGCTCGCTGGGCACCATCTCGGCAACCTCGACCGTGGGCACCCCCACGATCACGCTGACCAACCCGTCCGACGTCGTGTACTTCGAGCGTGGCATGCGCCTGAACCTCGCGAGCACCGATGGCACCTCGGGCGCGATCGAGACCGGCACCGTTCTCCTCGTCGGCGTCGACCGTGTCGCTGGTTCGCTCACCGCGTCCGGCAACTGGACTGCCGGCATCGCCACCGCGGCGACCGGGATGCACATCTTCCGTAACGGCGACTTCGGCGCTGTGTGGTCCGGGTACCGCGCGTGGGTGCCCGACTCGGCCCCCTCGGCCACCGCGTTCTGGGGCGTCGATCGCACCGTGGACACCCGCCTCGGCGGCCTGCGTGGCGACCTCTCGGCCGTGCCGATCAAGGAGGCCGTGCAGACGGCCCTCGAGCTCGTGCATCGCGAGGACAGCGCCTGCGACTTCGGCGTTCTGAACTCGCTCGACTGGAAGAACTTCAGCCTCGCGGTCCAGGGCTCGGGCCTCTACACCCTCACCGACGTCGAGAATGACGCTGGCGTGGGCATCAAGGCGATCACCGTCATCGGCCCCCGCGGCCAGTGCCAGATCATCAGCGACCCGTGCGCGCCGAAGGGCCGTCTCCTGATGGGTCAGCGCGACACCTGGAAGCTCTGCACGATGGGCGAGATGGTCCGCATCCTCGACGACGATGGGCTCATGGTCCAGCGCACCTCGGGCGACGCGGTGCAGGCTCGCTTGGTGAGCCGTGGCAACCTGGTGTGCTTCGACCCGGGCAAGAACGGCAACTTCCAGATCGCCTGAAGGAGAAGAACCAGATGGCAAACCGTAACTTCAATCACGCGGGGGTCGCGACCCTGGATTCTGACCTCGTCAAGCTGTACGGGTCGGTTCTCCTGGCTGCGTCCACCGCGGTCACCTCGCAGAGCTGCAATGGCTTCACGGTCACTGCGCTCGGCGTGGGCACGCTCACGATCACGCTGGAGGACGCCTTCCCGACGTTCATCGGCGCGGTCCTGACACCTCAGTGCGCGACGGCGGTAGACAACTACTGGCACATCGTCACAGCGAGCCCCACCACCAAGAGCATCACCATCCGGTGTTTGACCGGTGCGACGGCGACTGCGCCTCTCGCCGGGAGCACGCTCCACATCGAGCTCACGCTCCGCAACAGCGCCACGCCCCGTAAGGGTGTGTGATGCCCGGCCTCTTCGACGTAGACGAGGCCGACGAGGGCCTCGAGATGGTCGACGCCGCTGAGGCCGACGACGGCATGGACGCGCTCGCCGCTGACATGCTGTCCGCGGTCGAGTCGAAGGACGCGGCGCTTCTTGCGACGCTCCTTCGCTCGATCAAGGGGACCTGACCCATGGCTCGAACCCGCACGCTCACGCAGCTGATCGCAGACGTACGTGAGCGTGCGGACATCGAGCACTCGACCCACATCTCCGACACGGAGATCACTCGGTATGTCAACCAGGGGATCGCCCAGCTCCACGCCATGATCGTGGACCAAAACGAAGACGAGTTCGCCGTGGAGGTGACCAAGTCGGTCGCGGCCGGCGATGCGTCGATGTTCATCATTGGGACGGGCGGTGACACGCCTCCCGCAAGCGTCTACAAGGTGCTCGCGGTGGACCGCATCGACACGGACGGCACCTCGTTCCCGGTTCGGCGTTTCACGCTTCAGGAGCGGGCTCTACTCGATTCCGCTGGGACCAGCGGGACCCCGTTTCGGAGCATGTACCGCCTGCGCGGGCTCAACACCGTCCTGTTCTCGCCGCCCATCGACTCGGCGACCTCAATCCGGGTGACGTACGTTGAGGCGAGCGCAGATCTGAAGGATCCCGGCAACACCTACGACGGGCGCGACGGTTGGGAAGAGTGGGTCACGCTCGACGCGGCGATCCGCTGTCTCACCAAGGAAGAGAGCGACACGAGCGACCTCGTCCGCGAGCGCGCGATGGTCGAGCAGCGCATCATCAAGCAGATGGCCACCCGGGACCAAGCCGAACCCCATCGCATGCGTGACGTAGCCCCCTACATCGTGGAGAAGTGGTAATGCGCTCAGTTGGGCACGCACATCGCGTCGATGCATGCTTCGCGGTGCTCGGGACTCGGGTCGCAGGCGATGCTGCAGCCCCCGCACGTCTGCTCGCTGTAGATCGAGGCGCAGAACCAGCCGTCACCGGCCCCCTCGCGGTACGGGCAGCAGATGTCGCCCTCTCCAGTGCATCGCCGGCCGCAGGGAGTGGCAGCATCGCCGACACCGGCGTCTCCAAGCGAAAGCGGAGCCGGCGTGCAGCCAGCGAACAGAAGGACCAGCAGAGCGCTCGCGTGTCTCATGGACGCGAGCGTAGCAGGGCGGCGCGCTGATGCCTCCCCGCTATCCGCTGGAGACTACTGGTGGCCTTGACGGGGCCAAGCGAGCCCTCGCGCGCGCCGGGCTGGACATGGAGAGCGTTGAGGGTCGCCTGGGCGCGCTTGAGTCGCTACCGTACTCCGCGGCCACCCCGGCCGACTGGAGCGGCTCCGCACCCGCCACCGTCGGCGAGGCCCTCGATCGTCTCGCCGCAGCCCTGGGCCCCATCGCGTGACGCTCCAAAAGCAGATCGTCCAGCTCCCGCTCGATGGCGGGCAGAACGACGCGGCGCATGAGTTCGCCTCGGACGTGGCCTCAAATCTCGAGGTCACTGACGGGCGCTACTTGCAGAGCGGGGCCATCGCTAAGCGCTTCGGCATCGAGGCTGCGACCACACTCGAAGATGCCACGCCCGGCTATGCGGTAGACGGCGGCCTGCACACCATTACGGAGCACGGCGGGCGCCTCGTGGCGATCACCCATGACGGAGCACTGGCCGAAGACGAAGCCGGGGAGCGGTGGGAGCGGCTGGGCGCTACGGGGCCCCGACCCTCGCAGCTCAAGAGCGACCCGATCGTCCGCGGCAACAACAGCGTTCAGCACCCGGACATGGCTATTCTCGAAGAGTTCGGCCCCGACAAGACGACCATTGCATGCACGGTCTGGCGCGACTCCGAGGCTGGCGTGTGCATGTATGCGTGGCACGAACTTCCCGGCGATGGTCGGCCGCCCGTGTTGGTCTTTGGGCCGAAGCTTGTGGCGCCAGCCGTGTCGGCCACGCTCGACATTGCTCGCACGCCGCGCGTTGCTCAGTGCGATGGAACGTTCCTGATGATCGGCACTGACGACACCGGGACGAATCTCAACGGGTGTTTCGCGTCGCCCAGTTCGAGCTACGAGTTCGGGGTGCCCGCGCTGGTCGATGCGGCGCTCACCGATCCGCACTTGGCAGCGATCGAGGTCGTCGGCGGCATCTCCTCGGACAAGGGATTTTGGTGCGTGTTCCCGATCACCGGGAGCAACTTCAAGATCACCAAGCACACCACGTCGAGTCTTGCGACGGTGGCGACCAAGAGCGCGGCCGGCGTGTGCCTCGCCGCCTGTTACGTGGACGACTCTTCGAAAAACGTGATCTGCGTCGCCACGGCGACCGGCGCCCTTTGCACCGTGGAGACGCCGCTGGGCGCAGCCATCGACACGCACGCACTCATCACGCCAGCCGCCACGATCGTACAGTGCGCCACGGTCTCGCAGGCGTCGATCGATGGACGCGTCTTGGCGGCATGGAGCGGGATCGGAAATCTGGCCTACGCGTCCAACGGGACGGGGAACTTCGGCGTCGACGTGATCCTTGTGGACCGCGGCACCTACGCGGGCATCTGGCAGACCATCGTTGGGCAGGTGCGCCTCGGTGGTCATGCGTGCTGGGATGGTACCGACCGACTCCCCACGATCCCGTTCGTCAACGACGCGGCCCAAGGGAACGTCGCTACCGATCTGCCGTTCTGGTCAGGCTACCTGGGCCAACCGGTCCTCGACTCCGCTGACGACTGGAAGATCGCGCAGGTCGCCAGCTACGGGATCGACTCGGCGACCGCGTACTCCGGGTTCTGGGACGGCATCGGTTCGCCGGCTCGGTGCCACTGCATGCCCAGCATGGAGCTCGCGGACGGCTCGATGGTGATGCCCTACGCGGTCTACACGGACGTCACGGACCCGTTCGATCTCACCCTCGGCCTCGACATGCTTCGCGTGATGGCGGTCGACTCGCCGTCGCTCCGCACCGTCTCCGCGCAGGGCCTGCGAATCACCCAGTCGGGTGCGGGCGCTGCGTACACAGACGGGATGATGTACGCGGAGATGACTCCGGCCCCGCCCACGTTCGTTGTCGGCGAGCTTGACCCCGACATGAACTACGGAGGCAGCTCCCCGAGCGGCGGCGGCGGCTCGCCCGCGGCTACCCTGTACGTTTCGTTCGCCATCCGCTGGCGCGACGCGCAGGGGAACGTCCACCGGTCGATCCCGACGCTCGAACAGGCCTTTCTCTGGTGGGAGTTCGACTCCCCTTTCTTCTACGGCAAGCGCTGGCTCCTCCCGCGGCCGTTCCCCGGCTCGATCCAGGGGGACAAGGCCTCGCAGAGCTACGAGGTCGAGCTCTACCAAGCCGACGCGGCGGACGGGACCATGTACTTCCGCGGGACGTGCACGCCCATCCCGCACCCGACGCTCGACGCCTTCGATTACATCGTCCCGACCACGACCGGCTTTCTCACCGAGCAGAACCGCGTTTCGATCGTTGCCACGCCCAGCGGAGTCGGTACGGTCACGCGGTGGACTGACCTCGGCGAGCTCCAGCACATCCCCCCGCCTCCCCTGGTGGACGTGTGCAGTACGCAAGCGCGTCTCTGGGCGCTCTCGGCAGAGAACGGGCGGCTCGAGGTGTGGGCGAGCAAGCTTCTCGCGAACGGGTTCGCCCCGGAGTTCCCGCCCGAGTTCATCCAGCGCATCCCTGCGGAGGGTGGCGAGTGTACGGCGCTCGCGGCCCTCGATGACAAGGTCGTCGTCTTCAAGGAGCGTGCGGTGTTCGTGCTCTTCGGCGACCCTGGAGACAACACGGGGAACGGCTCCACGCTTGAGACTGCGCGCCTCGTCTCGAGCGACGTCGGGTGCAGCAACCCGCGCTCGGTGGTCGAGGGCCCCTTCGGCGTTGCCTTCCAGGCGTCGAGCGAGTCGGCGTCCGGTCGGGCCGGCATTCACGTGCTCGGCCGCGACCTGTCGTTCTCGTATCCCGGCATCGCCTCAAAGGGCGTGGCGGCCGGCGTGACGTTCGGCGCTGGGACGCTGGTGCCCGCCGAGAAGGAAGTCCGCTGGATCATCCCGAGCGAGCAGAGCGGCGATCTCCTGGTGTGGTCGTACGACGTCAACCGGTGGCACGTTCACACGTCGCGCGGCTTCGACACAGCGACGATGCGGCGGGGCCGGTACGCGATCAAGGTCACTGACGAGTTCGTCTCGGTCGACCTGAACGGCTGGGACGCCACCTCGCTCCACGCGATGCAGATCGTCACGCCCTGGATCAAGGTCGCTGGCCTGCAAGGCTTCCAGCGCTGTTGGTCCAGCACGCACCTTTTCAAGCGGTTCGGGTCTCACATCAAGATCGAGATCGCCTACGACTACTCGCCCACGTGGGACGTGCTCGACGCGCACGGCTACTCGACCGACACGCTCAATGCGCTGTCTACCCCGCCGGGGCCGGTCCAGGTGATGCTCCACCACCGGATCCAGAAGTGCCAGTCGCTGCGCTTCCGCATCACCGAGGACACGAGCAACGATACCGGCTCGCAGGGCCTCGAATACCTTGGCTGTGCCCTTGAAGTCGGTGTAAAACGCGGCACGTACCGCAAGGCGCTTCCCCCCGCTGCGTCCACGTGAGGTGACCCGATGGCTTTCTCTCTTTTCGCCCCACCGTCCACCAACTGGAGCGTAGCCGGACCCGAGCGTATCGGTCAGGCTCGTGGTGGGTTCGAGCGTGCGATCGACGCCACGCGTCGGGACGCGATGACCGCCGCGCGTGGCGTCGCGGGTCCTGGCGGCGGCGCGGCTGCGGCTCGAGCTGCAACGCAGGCGGTGGCCCCAGAGCTCGCGCGTCTGCGTGCTGGGCAGGCGAACGCTGAGGTAGCGGAAGGGCGCCGCATCGGCGCGGAGAGGGTGGCCGAGGAAGCCGCCCGCGGAAACTTCATGAACAACCTCTTCGGCGGTCTCGCGGGCATCGCTGGGCAGATGGGTGTCCCCATGCTCGCCGGGCTCGGAGGTGGCGGAGGCGCCGCGCCGGTCCCGAGTTCTGCCGCGGCCATGGCCCCCGGGCCCCCCACTGTTCCCGGCGCGACCGTGGACCCCGCAATGCCCGCTGCACCGGCTGTAGCTGCCACGGCGCCCCTGGTTGGCCCCGACGGGATGACCGAGGAGGAGCGCCGTCGTCGCATGATGGGCGGGAGTGGTCTCGGTGAACTGGCCAACGCCGCGGCCCCCTTTGCCGGCATGGTCAACCCCCTGTTTGGCCTCGGCCTTGGCGCGGCCGGGCGGCTGTTTTGACCGAGACAGCCGAAGAGCGTCGCCGACGGCTACGAGCCGCGCGGACCACGGAAGACCCGGCAGGCGCCGCTGGTCTCGCGGCCGCGCTTGCGCCTCCTGCGGCTGCACCTCCCATCGTTGCCCGTCGCCGCCCTGCGGCCCCTCCGCCTGAGACCGTCAGCAGCATCACGCCGGAGGAGCGGGCTTTCTACGACGGCATGGCTGCCACGGCTCGAGGGGAAGCGCCGCCGCCGCCCCTGCCGCCTGGCGATGCCGACCGCGCGATGGATGGCATGAGCGAAGAGGAGATTCTTCGCTATGCCGCCGAGTCCGACCCGATGGGCGATGGCAGCTCCGCAAATGCTGGGGTTGACGACGCCTCCGTTGGCATATCCGCTCGCGACCGCGCCTTTTACGACGAGACGGAGCGGCGGGCTGCCGAGGCGCGCCTGCCTGTTGCCGCAGGCGATGTGCCCCCGGATGTCGTCGCTGGCGCCCCCGCGGCTGGGCCTTCGCTCGGCGGGGGCCCGGATGTCTTCTTCGATCCCCGCACCGGTGGCACTGCCGATCTGAACGCCGAGGTCGACCCGCTGTCGGACGATTCCGCGATGATGCGCGGCATCTATGATCGCGCCGCTGGCCTGCCTCCTGTCACCGATGGGCTGACGCTGCCTGGCTCGCCTGCCCCCGACGTCTTCCATGCCCCCGCGGGAGCTGGTCCGCGACCCGATCCTGGTTGGGCCTCCCGGGTGAACACGGCTGGCGGCCTCTCGAACGCCGACCTTGCCGAGGCCATCGCGCCTCGTCGCAGTGGCGGCCGCCGCCGTGGTGGCGCCGCGCCCGTTGCTCCTGGCGAGGAGCGCGACCCGCTCATTGACGCGCTCATTGCTCGGCCTGCTGGCGCGGCCAATCCCTACGACAACCGCCCGGAGTCGGGTCTCGACCGCGACCTGCGGCTGAATGATGAATCCCGTCGGCTCGCCCAGCGCTCCGCGGAACTCCAGGCCATGGCCGCGGCCGACGCGCGCGACCGCGTGGCTGGCGAGATGACTGCTCGTGCTGAACTCGAAGCGCAGCGCCGCGATGCTGAGGGTGCGGCGCGGATGTCCTACCGGCGCGCGGCGGATCGCGCGGCGGCGATGAGCATCGACCCCGATGGGTTCTACCACTCGCGCGGAGTGGGCGGGACGATCGCAAGCTCCATCCTCATCGGCCTCGGCGGCCTCAGCTCGCAGATCAACGGCGGCCCGAACGTGGCGCTCGAGATGATCAACAGCGAGATCGATCGGGACATCATGGCCCAGCAGCAGGCGATCGACTCTGCCTTCCGGCGCGCGGACGCAGAGGGCACGCTCTACGACATGACGCGCCAGGAGTACTCCGACCGCACGGCGGCTCTCGAAGCGGCTCGCGCGTTGGCCCTCGAAGGCGCGGCAGCGCAGGTCGCCGAGAGTGAGGCGTCGCTGGGATCGGCGGAGGCGCGAGTGCAGGCCGAGATCATGGCGGGCACTCTGCGTGATCAGGCTGCGGCGTCTCGGGCTGAGGCGGAGCGATCGGAGATCGAGTGGCGTCTCCGCATGGGGCTCCTTGACGCGAGGGCCCGCGAACGGGCGGCGGCGGCCCAGCGCGCGGAGCGTCGCAACGCTGGCGCGGGAGGCCCTGCGGCGCCCGTGTATGACGAGCCCACCGAGGCGAGGCTCAACGCGGCGAACCGGATGGTCGATTCTGGGTCTGAGCCGGGCGCGGCCTTGCGCGCGCTGAACCTCGACCCCGCGATTCTGGGGCCGGGCGCGACCCGTTTCGCTGAAGCGTCCACTGGGGACAGCGCGGCGGCCGTGTCGGCTCTGTCGGCGAACCTCGACGAGATCGAGAGCTTGATACCGCCCGCCCCCGACGCCGACGTCCCTGGCGTGGGCATGACCGGTTGGCTGCCCTCTTTCATCATCAGCGACGAGGGGCGCCAGCTCCGCGAAGCGCTGGTCAACGCGTCCGACTTGATCGGGCGTCTCCGGTCCGGCGCGGCAGTATCCGAGCCCGAGGCCGAGCGGTTCCTTCAGATCCTCAACGGCTCCGGCACGGACGAAAGCCTCCGCCGCGGCATCGCACGGATCCGAGCTGAGGTGCAGGCGCGCACCTCCCGCGTCCGTGAAGGTCGCGGAGCGGATGATGTCGAGGCTGATGCTCTCGAAGGCATCGGCGCGCATCGCGTGGTGGAGGACTGATGCCGCCCGGCGAGGAAGAGCGAGCACCAGCAGACGGCGAGCCCGACTACCGGCGCCGCGTCGTCTCGCGTCGTGGCGAGGTGCTGGAGTTCGACGACGAGGCCGCAGCGCGCGAAGCGTTGGCCCGCACCGATCGAAGCGGCCGCCCCCTCTTCTCGGCGGACACGCCCGAGACCCGCGAAGAGCGTCGCCTTCGTCGTGAGTACGGCGATCGACCTCTCGCGGCCGGTGCAGCTGGCGCGGCCCGCGGTGCGACCTTCGGCCTCTCCGACACTGCCGGCAACGCGCTCGGGTACGAAGAGGACCTGGCCGCGCTCCAGCGCCTGAACCCCGAAGCCTCTATGGTCGGCGAAGTAGCCGGCAACGTCGTGCCTGTGCTCGCGCTGGGCCCGATGGGCGCCGCTGGCGAAGCCGTCGAGGGCGCTGGCCTGCTTGCTCGTGGAGCTCGCGCGCTGACCGCTCCAGCCCGCATGGTGGCCGGGCTCGGCGAGGGCATCGGCACGGCAGCGGGCAACGTGGTCCGCGGCGCTGGGACGTCGATGGTCCGTCGCGGCCTTGGGACAGTGACCCGGCTTGGCGTCGAGGGTGCGGTTGAGGGCGCCTTCTCCGAGGGCGGTCGGATGATTTCCGAAGAGGCCCTTGGGGATCCGAACCTGACCGCGCAGGCCATCCTGGCACGTCTCGGGACCGGCGCGCTGATGGGTGCTGGCGGAGGCGCTGTGCTCGGCGCTGGTGGCGCTGTGGTCGGCGAGGGCGTCCGAGCGACCCGTCGGGCGGCCGGCGGCGCGGCAGACCTTCTGCGGCGCACCTGGGGCGATTCGGTGGGTACCGAGCTTTCCCCGTCCGTGGCTCGGATGTGGGCGCTCACCAGCGGCGCGGACCCCGCTGACATCGCGCGCTTTACCTCGCTCGGGGCCGAGGGTCGTCGACTGCGCGGCGTCATCTCTCGAGGCGACGACGTGTACGACGCTGGCACGCGTGAGATCGCCGGCTCGCTTGACGCGCTCGAGCGGGGCCGCGCTCACGGGGCCGACTTCTGGAGCCGTGGCCTCAAGCGTGACCAGGTTGTGCGCCGCATCGCCGGTGGCCGGCTGATGGACCAGGCCGGCGTGGCCGCCGAGGCTATCGGCAGCGCGCGGAACTTCACTCGACGGGTTCTGTCGTCGCCGGGCGACTACGCTGGCGGCACTGGCGCCATCGCTCGCAGGCTCGACCAGGTTCTAGAGGCCCGGGACAGCGCCCTCGCCCGTGCGCTCGATGGGCCCGGCGGACGTGAGGCTGCGGCGGACATCTTCTCGGCGCTCGACGAGATCAAGCGGGAGATCGGCCGGGCTCGCACGAACCGCGTCATCCGCGGAAGCGCTGCGGCTGACGAGCTCGATGGCCTCTACGAGTCGGTCCGCACGACGCTGGAGCGCTCCGACCTGTGGGGCGAGGCGGCCGACATCCAGCGCGACGTCAATCGCGCGTTCACCGCCGAGCTTTCCTCGCGCGGCGCATTCCGACGTCGGTTCCTCGGTGGCGATGGTGCTCGCGATGATGTGGACCCGTTCCGCACGCTGGACACTACCGACACGCGCACGATCGCGGCGTTCCTTCGCCAGGCCGGGACCGTGGCGAACGAGACGGCTGAAGGGACCTTCGAGGGGACGATCGGCGCCACCCGCGACCTCCTGCGCACGATGGACGCGCACCTCGACCTCCCCGCGAACGTCCGCGCTGACATTGCGGCGGCGCTCCGAGGCTCCGACACGGCGGCAAGCACCTTCAACCGCGTTCGCTCCGACGCCTCCGACTTGAACCAGTGGCGCCGTCTCCAGGCTGCGACCGACTCGACCTCTCGCGGTGTCGCTGGCGCCATCGCTGGCGCCGCCGTGGCCGGGCCGCTCGGCGCAGTGGCCTCTGCCGCGCTCGCGAATCCTGCCGTAGCTGTGCGCGCACTCGGGACCCTCGAGCGCATTCAGTCGCAGATGAGCGACCAGATCGGCGATGCGATTCGAAGCTTCATCCGCCGAGGCCGTGGCACCGTAGTGCGCACTGCGACCGAGGGTGGTCGTCGCGGCCGTGCCGCTGCTGTCGGCGGCGTTGAGGCGTACCGCGCTCGCGTCGCTCAGATGGACGAGGACCGGCGCAACCCGCGCGCGGCGATCGAGCGTGTGGCCTCGCGGGTCGATGGCCTGGAAGCGGCCCCAGCGGTCCGCAACGCGCTGATCGCCGCGGCGGTCCGCGGGCAGACGTACCTTGCGCAGCATCGCCCCGGCGGCCGAGCGACGGCTGGCCAGATCTTCCCCGACACGATGGACCCCAGCGCGGGAGAGATCTCGGACTTCCTCGCGCGAGCTCGCGCCATCGACTCGCCAGCGTCCGTGATCGCCGACATGGCCCGAGGCGACATCTCGCCCGCGTCGGTCGATGCGCTCCGCGTGGTGTACCCCGACCTCTACAACGAGATCCGCTCTGGAGTGGTGCGTGCGCTCGCGCAGGACGACGCGCGACTGTCGTATCAGGACCGGCTGGCGCTTGGTATCCTGCTCGACATGCCGACCGATCCAGCGCTCGCCCCCTCGCACATGGCGGTCGTCCAATCAATGTACGCCGCGCAGGCGGTCCAAGCGGCAACCCCTTCCCGATCTGGGCGTGCGCCTGACGTGGCGGCGGCTTCGATGAGTGCTACGGACGCCCTCGCGTCAAGGAGAGTTTGAGATGAGTTTCGCAATCGAAAAGGCGTCCCCCTTCGACATCGTCGGCAGCAGCGCGAGCCGCCAGGCTGGCTCCGCCACCGCGGCCAACTCCGCCGTGTTCAGCATCCCGCAGATCATCCGGCGCGTGTTGATCGAGGTCTACTACGACGCGGCCGCGACCCCTGGGAATCTCGTCGAGATCGTCCCTAAGCTGTCGTGTGCCACCTCCGCGCCGCTCGCGACTGACGATGTTTGGACCATTCCCGGCATCTGGGACGGTGTGGTCACCGACGGCGCCGGCACGACTCCCCCGGCCGGGAGCGACTACACGGCCTCGCCGAACTTCGGCCGCATCACCCACGATTCGCTGGCGATCCGCACGCCCCCGACGTCCGGCGCGAGCGACAAGATCCGTATCCACTTCTCGCTGAACGTCGAAGCTCACAAACACATGTGCCTCCAGTACGCCGACCTTGGCGGCAACCCTGGGACGATCTGGATCCGCGGGAGCTATTACGCGTGACCCGCCGGCTCGACTACGGGCCCATGCGGCCGCCCGTCGGCACGTCGCCGACTGACGACACGGCGATCGGCATGACCGCCAACCCCGTAGTCGGCTACCGCGGCTTGGGCGGAGGTGGAGGTGCGAGCGGGCCGACGTACTCGCCTGCCGAGTCCGCGCTCATGCTGCCCTTCTCGTCGATCGGCATCAGTCAGCAGGGCGTGACGCAGGCCGGCACGGTGAGCGCGTGGCAGTCGTACCTCGGCGGCATCTCGGTCAGCCTCGTTCAGGCCGTGGGTGCGTCGCAGCCGACCTACGATCCGTCGGGTGGCATCGGTGGTCGGCCGCTCGTGACCTTCGATGGGGTCGACGACGTGATGAAGGGACCCATCACCAAGGGGTCGGCGTTCTCGGACTTCGAGATGGGGATAGTGGGGCAGCGCGTGACGTTCGCCTCGGCTGCGGACTTCTGGATCCTCTACGAGACCGTGATCGCCGGCCTGCTCTTCGGCATCCGTGACGCGAGCGCGGCGACGTGGCGCGTCACGTCGAACATCGACTTGAACGCGACCAGCGACCCCGACGGCGTCACTGCGCACTACTCCGCCAACGCCATCACGGGCGTCTACGACACGAGGAAGAACTCGGTCCTTGAGAGCACCAGCGCAGGCGCCTACACCACGCAGGCGGACACGCAGGTACTTGCGCTCGGCGGTCGATCTGGCGTCGCAGCTCACGCGAACATCGCAGTCCAGGCCTGGTATCTCGGGCCACAGCTTTCAGGCGCACAGCGCACGTATCTCCAGGGCCTACTGGCCTTCTACACCGGCATTTGAGGACACCATGGCAACCACGCTCGCAGAACAGAACACCCGCGCCAACGACCCCGCCTTTCGAAACGCCGTCGCGGCTGCTCTCTGGCGGCTCATCCCCGATGTGATCGGCGAAGCGGTCAACGCCTCGATCAACGACGGCAACACGCCCGTCTCGTTGTCGCAGCCCATGATCGACAAGCGCCACGCTTGGGCCGTGGACTTCACCCGTCAGCCCGACTTCTGGATCCCGAAGGTCTCCGCGATGCTCGCTGGAGAGCCGTCGATCATCTTGGTCGATGTGCCCACCATCCCGCCCGACGCGACCATCACCGCCCGCGTCTCTCGCCTCGTTCATGCCTTGTCCGGCGTGAAGGCGACCGAGCCCTGAACCATGGAGGGCGGCCTTGAATCGATCGCCTGGTGGATCATCGCCGCCCTTGCTGGTCAGTCCTACCGCCAGCGGCAGCGCATCAAGGCGCTCGAGGGTGCCGTGGCCGAGCGCGACAAGGTGATCGGCGAGCTCCGTGCTGCCCTGGTAGTGGAGTGCTCGAACAGCAACGCCTTGCACGAAGAACTGCGCCGCGCCCTCAGCGGCTACGAGCAATAGGAGACCCGACCATGGCCGACAAAGTGACTGACATCCTCGACCGCATCCGATGGCCCCACGTGGCGATCGTCGCGGCCATCATCGCTGGCGTGGTGGCGATCCTCATCCTCGCCCCCGACACCACGATCGGCCACGTCATCCGGGCCATCGGCCTGGTGACCGGCGCTGGCGGCACCTTCGGAACGGCCCGCTCTGCCGGCATGCTGCGCGAGTCCATCCCCTCACCCGAGCCGGTGGAGCCTCGGCGCATGCCGCCTCATCGGAAGCGCAACGAGGGGTCGATCGACGTGCACTTCGTCGCGGTCGTGCTCTCCGTGGTGTGGGCGCTGCTGATGACCGTCCCGCGCGCGTGGCATGCCTTCCAGGCGTGCGATTGGTTCTGGTGACAGCTATGGAAATCGTCGCTCTCTACCTCACCGCTCGGCTCTGGGTCGCTCGACTCATCTGGGCCCTACTCGTCGGCGCTGGGCTGGCCCTCGCCATCTCGCAATGTGCCGGGTGCGGGGCCTCGGTCGCTGAGTACGAGGAGGTCACTGCCGACTGCGCTGAGCGAGCCTCGGTGATCGTCCATCGTGAGGGGACCACTCTCGAGCAGGACCGTGCCGACCTTGCAGCGCTTCGTGAGGAATGCGAGGCTGTGGAATGACCAACGAACACATCCTCCAGTTCTTCGCGTACGACCACCTTCCCGCCAAGCTGGCGACCATCAGCAAGCCGTTCTGCGAACTGGCGCACGCGATGGTTCTCGGCGACAACGGGCCGGAGAGTGGGTCGACCACGTTCGGCAGCCCGCTCCCGCGCAACCCCGAGAGAACCGTGGCGCTCCGCAAGCTGCTGGAGGCGAAGGATGCAGCGGTGCGCGCCGCGCTGGCCAAGGACCCTGCGTGACCCCCGATCAAGCACTCAAGCTCGCATGGGAGGCTCTACAGCTCGCCTTCCGCATCGCCGATGCCTTCGATCTCCGAAGCCGCCTCAAGGCCAAGATGCGGGCCGAGATGTCCGACATGTTCGACGAGGCTGAGCATGCGATCGAGGCGAAGCACAAACCGATCGGAGATGAGTGGTGAACATCGACGCGACCAAGACGTGCCCGCACGACGCCAACAGGCCCGCGTTCGACGAGGAGGCGGCCAAGGGCCTGCCCTCTCACGAGGTGCGCAAGCGGTGGCCGCGTTTCTGGGGCGAGTGCAGCAAGTGCGGCAGCCGCCTCATCTCGTACGCCTCGGCCATGCACTACATCGCCGGGGACTGGTGAGGTCCCCCGGACAGCGGCGACGGGCGAGGCTGCGCAGCGCGCGGGCCGAGTTCCGCCTGTTCCACGAGAACTTGCCTCCGCACTGGCTCGAACCGGACCGCTACGACCTGGCCATGTACCAGGGGCGCGCGGCCGGTCGGCTCATGGCGAAGCTGTTGGAGAACCCGCCGCTTCGCTCGCCCGTCACCTCCGCCGTGACCCACGTGGCGAGGATGCTGGCGAAGGTCGCCGATGGCTCGTAGCGACGTCCTGCGTAGGATGCTCGACACCATCCGCCCCCTGCACTTCGATGAGCGGGAGGCGCTCAAGTGGGCAATGGGCCAGGCCCAAGAGGACGAGCGATCGCGACGCGCCGAGGATGTGACCCAGGAGCACGAGGTGCCACGTGGAGAGTGAGCGAGGGATCGTGGTAGGAGGCGTCGTGCTGCCAGGAACGGAGAGGGTCCTGCGGCGTCCCGATGCTTGGTGGTCTCACGGAGAGTGGGGCACCCGGTCCCGCAAGGGATACCGTGTCACGGAGGGCTGCCTTCATTGGACCGCGTCCTCGCCGAGCTCGGGCCCGGACGCCGCGCGCATCGCGGTGCGCAACACCAAGGCGCGGAAGAACAAGGCGGGCGGACCGCTCGAGGTCGGCGTGCACTTCTATGTGTTCCTCGATGCCATCTACCAGACGTGCGACATCGCCGACGCAGCCGTCCACATCGGGCACCGGCCAACCATCCTGCGCAGCGTCGGCATCGAGGTCGATTACCCCGGCACCCACGCGCAGGCGCTGGCCCTGGGCGTCCCGCACGAGTCGATGATGGGCGTGGCGGACGGTCGACCGGTCAAGGCGATGGTCCCGCCCACCGAGCTCGTGGAGCGGGTCCGGTGGCTGGTCGACGTGCTCTCTGCCGCGGACCACCCGATGCTCTCCATCCCCCGCAGGCGCGCGAAGCTGGGCGCCCCCGGATGGATCGAGCACTGTGACGCGCCGGGGACCAAGGTCGATTGCGCGGGCGTTTTCTGGAAGCCGCTGGGCCTCGTTCGCTGAAACCACCTTGGCCCGGCAGGCCGCCTCTTAACTCGGCCTGCCGGGGTGGTCGGCTCACGTGGGCACCGTATGTCGGCGGCGCCACGCGAGGCCTCTGCACCTTTTCCGGTCCCGATTACTGGGTGGCCGGGGGATTGCTCACCAAGGGAGGTGCGGCCCTGTGGGGGTCAGTCTGCGGGCGTGGTGGTCTGCCCGCGCATCTGCGTCGGGTGCGTCTTGGGCTCGGCGTCGTTCTCGATCAGCACCTTGTACAGGTGACCCGAGGCGGGCAGGTAGACCACCACACCTTCCGGCTTGGCGAACCCAGGAACGGCGATCGAGCCGCCGTCGCGCAGCACCGCCAGCGCGTTCTCGACAGCATTGGTGGTGAAGTCGCCCGCGTAAACCACCGGGACGACCGTGCAGCACTTCGGGCGCGCCTCGTTGTTCGACCATCGGCCGCTGTTGAAGAGCGCGAACCGCTTGTGGTCCAGCCCATACCGGCGCTGGATGCCGGCCCCGTACCACTCGCCATAGTGGAGGCCGGGGCCGAGCGCGCGCAGGTCGTCGGCGTGGTCTTCGACCCACCGAGCAAAGCCGAAGTTGTCGGCGGTAGGCGTGATCCATCGCGACCGCGAGCCGGCGCGCACGGTGCCATCCTCGGCCACGCTCACCAGCGCATTGGTGCCGTCGATCTTTTCGCTAATGACACACCCTCGCTTGAGGCGGGGGATCTTGGGGAATGCGGGGAACTTGTCTTCGGTCATCGCTTCGTCCTTCCTTCTTCGAGCCTGTCCAGTTCAGCAGCCAGGAGACGGGCGATCGCCTCCCACATCAACGCCAGCGACCCGATGCGGTCCATCCCTGGGAAGTGCCCCTTCCCGTGCCACCACTCGATGTGATGCTCGTCGCACAGCGGGGCCGCAAGGCGGTCGTCGCACTTCTTCGACCCGCCCTCGTTCTCCATGTGGTGGGCCACCGCTGGAGCTCGGCAGAGCGGCACGCAGCACCCGCCGTCGGCAACGGAGCGGAGGTGAGCCTTCGAACGGAACGGCTTGGGCGCCTTCGGGAGCTCCACGATGGGCGCTCGCACCGTCCCCACCGACCGCACCATCGGCCCCTCTTCGTCGTCGGGGTCTACCGCTCGCACACCCGGCACCCTCGCTGCTCTCACCTCTCGCACGTCGCAAGAGTCAAAGCCCCGTCGCTTGCCGTCCACGCGGACGATCACCCGTCCCGATGGCTGACGCTCGACGAGGGTGGCGTCGACCCACTTGCCCGAGCGCTTGACCTGGATGTCGCTCACCATCCCCTCCGCTGTCGAGGTGTGATGTCTGCCGAGTACGGCGGGGCATCGAGCCAGAGGGGGCGCCACGCGATGGCGGTCCACGGGGCGGACATGTGGCGCAGCGCTCCGCACCCAACATGCCCGGTCCAGTCGCCCCGCGTCGTACGCTGGACCACGCCCACGCCCGCCCATCCGGCGCGGCCCCACTCGCCACGCTCCCACACCTCGACACGCCTCAGTAGCCTCAGCCACAGCGCCACCCGAGCGCCGACGCGCCTGTCTCCTCGCCACACGATACGCGGCGATGAGATCGACGGGCCGAAGTCAAACGACCGATACGGGTGGTGCTTCTGGAGCGCGTCCGCGGTGGCGTGCTCACCAATGCGAGCCAGCGCGTCCTCGGCGCTCATCCAGTCACCATTCGCAAGACACGCGATGGCAAAGTCTCGGGATGCCGTCTCAAGTCGGGTCACTGCGCCGCCTCCAGTCTAGCAATGGTGCGATCGAAGAGATCGAGGACCTCAGCGTGAGTGCGGGTCGGGTCGTCGTTGAACGTGCTGACCGCTACACTGCTACCGCGGTCAACGAGCGTGTCTTTGAGCGCAGCCTCGGCGTCGCCCACGACTTGTCTGGGTCCTTGGATGGCCCCAAGCGAACACCAGCGCACGGCTCCAGGTGCGTTCTCGGCGCATCGATGGCCGTCGGCGTCTCGCGCCCACGATCCCTGCGTCCACGCCTCCGGCCTCTCGATGCGAGCCCGTGCCGCCTTGAGTAGCTCGAGGGTGGTCATGCTGCACCGCTTGCGATGCGAGCACGGGCAGTCGAGAACGCCTCACGCACCTCGGCGGCCAACTCGGCCGGCGCTCCGCGCATGATGGTGCGGGCTCGGTTTGACATCACCTCGATCACCACCGCGTTCGCGCTGCGGAGGTCCGAGATCATCGCGCGAGCGGGCGCGTCGTCGAAGGGCGGCGGGCCGTCGTGCACGTGCTCCTGCCCTTTGCTGTAGAGCGCCAGCGCCAGCGCGTCTCCGAGGCTTTTAGCGCACCGCTTCAGCGAGTCGGTCGCGGCCTCCTTCTCGGCGCTCTCGATCGCCGCGCCGCACTCGCGATCGATGCCGTGCCCGTGGCCGACGTCGACGATCTCGTGACCCGCTGCCACGCTCAGGCGGCAGGTGGACCCGTACGAGACGTGCCAGCGCTGGCCCTTCTCCCCGTCGTCGAGCTGCTCGCGGTACACCTCACGAGTGGCGCAGCTGTACGACCACGAGCCGTTCCCGAAGATCGCGTTCAGCTTGCGGATGATGTAGTGACCCTCGGCGTAGCTGACGCCTCGGCCACCCTGCTTGCGCTCCTTCACCGCGCTGCGGGGGAACGGCTCGTTCAGCATCTTGATTTGCTCAGGCGTGATCATCGTCGTCCTCTTCCGCGGTCTCAGCCGCTTCCTCGTCGCCCTCATCTCGAGCAGGACCCGCATCGGGGACCCGCCCTCTCTCGTGCCAGCACGGACGCCATCCACACGGGCAGGTCATGGCTTCACCATCCCGAGTTCGGCGCGCAAGTCGGCCTCCTGCTTGACGCATGCCTCCACCGCGCACGTCTCGTTGTAGACCCGTTGGGTCAGTTCGGCGAGACGTCTCTCGCGCTCCGCCCTGGACCGCAACACCTGCGCCAGCCTTTCCAGCTTCTCGGGTTCGTCGGTCACAGCGCACCCGCCAGCGCCATCACCAGCCGGATCCCGACCCGCTCCAGCGTCTCGTCCGCGTGGATGGAGTAGTCACTCATCCGAGGTCCGGCCGTGGGGTCGGCTCGCGGCGCATTGGGGTCGGTCGGGTCGGGCATGCGGGCTCGGATGCGCTCCATAGCTGCGATGGACGCATTCGCCTGCCGTGCCTGGTCAGCGCACCAGGAGAGGTCATGGAGGAGCCGACGTCGCCGGAGGTCAGTCAGGTCGACCTGGACGGGGATGGACTTCGATAGACGGTAGGGTGCGGACATCATCGGCCATTCTCCTCGTCGCGCACCGCACGGTACGCCCGCACCTCGGCCCACGCGAGCCGCCTGGCAGCCGCGTAGGCGTCACCGCGCCCGTTGGCAACAGCCACGGCCGCCGCTTCGGCGTTCCGCGGCATGACCACAGCCAGCACCGCTGCGTAGACGGTGGCCTCCGCTATCTCACGTTCGCGCGCCATCACTCACCCTCCTTCGCTACAAACGCCATGATCTCCGCCTGGCAGTCTCGCCGGCTGTCGTCGTCCATCAGCACCGCTACCTCGCACCAGTGGGCACGCTGGCCATCGGCGAAGTGAGCGGGCCACGCGTCTGTGTAGGCCCGAGGCTGCCCGGTCATGCGGGTGTAGTGGGCATGGAGGCGACGGCCCAACGCATCGACCTCCTGGGGAGTGCGGACGCGTCGGGACTTGGTTCGGAGAGCAGCGAGGTCGTCTGCGATGGTGAGGGGGCGGGTCACAGCTTCACCGCCATGGCCAGCGCGTAGGCCTGCCCCATCAGGCGACCTGCCCGAGCGGCCTCGACCTTCGCAGAACGGCGCGCCTGTTCTGACGTGACCAGCCCGCCACGCGTCCGCGGCGCAGCGGCACCTGACTCGATATCAAGTGCCCACCCATCCCAGTGGGCCGAGATCGCGTCCACGTCGCGAGCGTTGTTCAGCAAGGTGCGTACGGTGTCGCGCTTCGTCATGGTGTCCCTCTATCTCCTCTCGACCGCTACGTGCGACCGATGAGCAACACTAACCGATGTGTCGCGACCCGTCAAGAACAATCGACACGGTCCTCGCTGCGTACGATTTATGCTCGACGTGTCGTGACTGGCGTGGTAGTGACCGGCATGGCGAAACCCAAGACGAAGAAGGCCCCGCCCCGAGCGGGTGTCCTCCCCATCAACTCCAACCTGCGGGATGACCTGGTGATCGAAGTGAAGGTGCTGGCGGCAGAGCGGCGGCAGACGCTGCGTGTCGTGCTGGAGGAGGCGCTCACGCAGTGGGTAGCGGGGCAGGTGTCCAAGTGAGCGGCTCTCTCGTGACCGACTCCACTACGGTGGGGGAACTTCAGACGATGCTCTCACGGCTCGGCGGCGGCGCGAGCGTGTGCGTGGGGATGGACTCCGACGGCGACTGGTCGGCCACGCACTACGTCGGCAGCGAGCCGACCTACAGCATGACGGGGGGCACCCTCGCCGAAGCCCTCTCCGCTCTCCTGGTTGAGATTCCGCCTGTGCAGCGGCCGACGGCGAGCGGGTGCAGCGACTGCCGTGCGCCTCGGTGCGAGTGCGGAGACTCCGCTGGATGGGAGGCGTCATGACCGAGCGACCGACACCCGAGCAGATCGAGGAGATGCGCCGTCGGGACGACCTCATGGGCACCCACCTTTACGACCACCCACCCGCCGTCTACGACCGCCGAGCCCTACTCGCTGAGGTGGACACGCTCACCGCCCGAGCAGTAGCGGCAGAGCAGCGAGCGGAGACTGCGGAGCTGGCGCTGGGACGACTGCGGGATGCGGCAAGTGTGGTGGCGGAGAACCCCAAGTACGGGTCCGCGCTCTACGCACTCGACGCCGCCCTCTCCGCCACGCCCACCGACCTAGCAGAAGCACTGCGACGGGAGCTGCGAGCGGAGGGGATGGAGCTTGCCGCCGAGATGCTTCGGGAGGGCGGCTGGGAGCCGGGAGCCGTCTCTGCAAGGCAGATCGATACGCGCGCCGCCGACCTCAAGGCCGGCCGATGAGGCACGCGACCATGCTCCCGGCATCACGCACCGACGAGACCAAGCCTGTCCCTACGCCGCACCTCGACCGCGCAGCGGCCATGCTCGAGGGCCGACCCCTCCCCGACCGTCGAGCTCGTGAGGGCTTCCGGTTGGTCCTCATCGCCTGGGGCTTGATCGCCTTGGGTCTTGGTGTGCTGGCGATGGTGCTGTCGTGAAGCTATCGCAAAAGCAGTTCTGGCGATGGCACGCCATCGAGACCGAGCGCGACGCCCACGCAGAGACACTGCGGGTGCTGCTGCTGAGGGAGGCGGCTCGGCACACGTCCGCCGCTGTAACCATGCGCTACCACGCCGGGTACAACGATACGCGCCTCGGCGACGGAGCCGCGTCTGTCGCGAGCCGGGCCATGCGCACGTCCATGGGTGAGCAGCGAGCCATGGCCGGTGTCGCCCTCATCCTCGCACTGATGATTGGAGGGTCTGACTCATGACCGAGCGAAAGTTGACCGCCAACAAAGGTATCGACTGGGACCGCGTGGAGGGGCTGGGAGAGAGGTCCGACTATGCCATCGCGGCGAGGATGGGTGTGGCCCCGTCGCTGGTACAGCGGCAGCGAAAGCTAAGGGGCATCCCGGCGTATGCGCGGCCTCCGCTCCAGGCTTCTGACAGCATCGATTGGACCAACCGCTTCTGGTCGAAGGTCCACCCCGAGGCGCTGAGTGGGTGTTGGCTGTGGCACGGATCTGTAAACAAGGACGGCTATGGCACGGCGGGCGGCCGCGGTGCGAGAACGACCGCCCACAGGCTCGCCCTCGCATGGGCCATAGGTCCGTTGCCGCCCGGCATGGTCGTTCGCCACAAGTGCGACGTCCCGGCGTGCGTGAACCCCGACCACCTGCTGCTGGGCACCCACGCCGACAACATGAAAGACTGCGTTGACCGGGGACGGAAACCACGCGGCGAGGCGTGCTCCTACTCAAAGTTGACGGACGCGCAGCGTGCCGAGGCGCGGCGAAGGGCGCTTGCTGGGGAGGCCATCCCAGACCTCGCGCGCGAGTACGGGGTGTCCCATTCTACCCTCCGCGTGGTTGGCCTGCCTAGACGCAAGCGTGACCAGAGCGGCCCCAACCACTGGCGTGCCAAGAGGCGCGCCGCCGAGACCGCTATCACCGCAGCCCTACGCCTCGACAGGTCAGCTCATGAGGCAGAGCAGAGGGAGTGGATGGAGATCATGGGAACGAAGGAGAGAGACGATGATCGGTGAAGCGCATCACGTCCACTGGAGAGAGCTGGCGGAGATGGTGAGGGCCGGCGTGGGGATGGTGGACCACGTCGTCACGGACTGCCCGTACAGCGAGACCACGCACGCGGGGCACGATGGCGGGGCGATGACGGCGAACCGTGGGGCGGACTACGCCGCCCGCGTCTTGGCGAAGGGCGCCGCGGCGGGCCGAACCGTAGCCGGGTACGGCGTGGCGGAGCGCCGCACGATCACGTACGCGTGTTGGACCCCCGACGACGTGACGGCGTTCTGCGCGACCTGGCTACCGCTCACCCGCGGATGGTTCTGCACCCTCACCGATCACATCCTCGCCCGTGCGTGGGAAGCGTCGCTGAAGGAAGGCTACCGCTACGTGTTCGCGCCCATCGCGTGCGTCGAGCCGGGTAGCCGCGTGCGCTTGCTCGGCGACGGCCCGGCGCAGTGGTCCACGTTCCTCGTGGTGGCCCGCCCTCGTGACGGCGCATGGCTCGCCGAGCGCAAGGCCCGACGCGACGCCCGCGGAGCCAAGTGCGCACTCCCCGGCGCGTACACGGCGCACGAGCAAGGTAAGGACGTCCCAGGGGGCAAGCCGCTCGCGCTCATGGAACAGATCCTCGACGACTACAGCGAGCCCGGCGACCTCGTCTGCGACCCTTGCTGCGGCGCTGGGACCACCCTCCTCGCTGCCAAGCTCCTCGGCCGTAGGTTCGTGGGCGGTGACATCGACGCAAGCCACGTGGAGATCGCGAGAGAGCGACTCCGCGACACCCCGACACGCGACAAGCGCGGGACCCTGGCCCTGTTCGGAGACCGCACATGAGACACACCTTCGCGGACAGGTACCAGACCGACGACGGCCCCCGCATCCGCTGCTCTCGATGCGGTGTGGGGAGTCACTGGCCTGGAGCTGCCGACTGGTGCTCGGGCCCGGCGCCTACCATCCCCGTGGAGAGGGCAGCCCCGGCGCCACGCGCACGCGACGGGAGAGCCGCTCGACGTGACGCAGCCTCGCGGGTGCACGAGGAGATGGCCGAGGCGTGGGCCAAGCTCAAGAGATCCAACCTCAACCGATACAGACAGCAGCGAACCAAGGAGCCCACATGAGCAACGGAAGACAGCCCGACACGAAGATCGTTCTGAAGAGCAAGGCCGGCCAGACCATCACGCTCGCCGCGTTCTGGACCGACGGCGAGCGCCCGAGCGGCGGCCTCGACCGGCGGATCAAGCGCATGAAGATCGAATGGGAGGACCGAGACGGCGAGCTCCACACGGAGACCGTCGTCAACAACGGCAAGGAGAGCACCCACTACTGCAACCTGTGGAGTGGTCCACCTCCAGAGCGGGGCAGCTACGGCGGGACGCGCAGCACCGAGCCCGCCCACGCGTCGAAGCGCACGGAAGACCTGGGGGACGATCCTCTGGGGGACGACTCGATCCCCTTCTGAACTGTGCTACAGTAAGACGCCCCGCGACGCCTGAGAACGTCCGGGGCGATGACCAGCCTGTAAGGAGGCCGATATGGCGAAAGTAGCAGTGGATCGAGAGGGCGTCACGCAGGCGCCCAAGGCGTGCAAGCGGTGCGGCGAGACCAAGCCGCCCGATGACTTCTACAAGCATTCGAGGATGGCCGATGGGCTGCTCTCGTTCTGCAAGCCGTGCACGCGTAGTCGGGTGGCCGCTCACCGCGTCGAGCACCTGGAGGCGATCCGCGAGTACGACCGCAACCGCCCCCACCGCAACGCTAGCGCCGAAGCACAGCGCCAAAGGCGCGCTTTGTTTAGCGCTGCCCACCGTGCGCACGTCGCAGTGGGCAACGCCCTCGCCTCTGGCGACCTCACCCGCATGCCTTGCGAGATGTGCGGATCGACGCCCGCCGATGGTCACCATGACGACTACGCCAAGCCGCTGGACGTGCGGTGGCTGTGTAGGCCGCACCATATCCAGCACCACGTGCTTCACGGGCCCGGTGCCAATGCGTTCTGACCTCGCCTTCGTCGATCCAGAGGGCCGCAAGTGGGGCTCCCTCGCCATCATGGCCAGCGCCTACGGCCTGTCGGGGCAGACCGTGCACGCCCGACTTCGGCGCGGGCTGACGCTGGCCCAGGCCCTGCGCCCCGTGGGGTCCGTGAAACACCCGCGAACCGGTCTCTGGGTGTCGTGGAAGGCGCTCGCGAAGGACCTCGGCGTATCCGAGTCGGGACTGCGGAGGCGGTACAACGAGGGGCTCTTCCTGGACTGGAAGCGATGATCCCGCCAGCCCTCATGCGAGACCGTCACGAGCCGATGCGGGAGGCGTACCGCGAGCTCCAGGCCGCGCGAGCCGCCTACGAGGCCCGGCGCAAGCTCGAGCCCTTGGCGTCCCCGGCACCCCGCAAGCGGTGGCCCGAGAGGGTACGGCTGGTGGAGGCTGAGCGGGAGTACCTACGGATGGTGAGGGCCATCTACCGAAGGTGAACGACAGAGCTTGACAGCGTGCGTCGGTGCGCTACAGTCTCGATATGAACCGCAACGCAATCGACTCCGCCGCCCTCTGCATCCAGACCGCCCGCACCTGTGAGCGTGACGCGCTCAACGAGAAGGCCCACCAGGTCTATCGTCGGGAGGATGCGAACCTCTCGGTCGAGATGTGGGCTCGCGCGGTGGGCTTCCTCCTGGCGGCTGCGTCGTGAGTGCCCGGGAGTGCCCGGACGGCGGCACGTGCCACCACGCCTGCGGGGCGCGCAAGTGCTTCCGCGTGGATGGCTGCGTGTCGCTGGGCGAAGGTGGCTGGTCGTCCGACGGGAAGGCGACGGCGCCTCAGGTCGCCCATGCTCTGGCCGCCGAGATGGTTCCTCAGGGGGCGGGCGCGCCGGCCGGCACCCTCGACGCCGTTGAGGCCGTCGCCGTCGAGTCGGACCCGACAAGGATCGACGTGGTGCTTTCCGATGGCACCCGCATCTCTCTGCGCGTCGAAGCCGTCTGGTGATCGGCTCGCTCTTCTCAGGCATCGGCGGGCTGGAGCTCGGCCTGGAAAGGGCCGGTCTTGGCGCCGTTGCGTGGCAGGCGGAGCGTGACCCGTTCTGCCGCATGGTGCTGCGCCGGCACTGGCCCGCGGCTCGACTCTTCAACGACGTTCGCGAGGTGACCAGTGAAACAGCCAGACCTATTCGAGTCCTTTGCGGAGGGCCACCCTGCCAGCCGGTCTCAGTCATCGGGGCCGGCCGAGGTGCAGCCGATCCACGGTGGCTCTGGCCCGAGTGCATCCGCATCGCCAACGAGCTCCAGCCCGAGTGGTGCATCTGGGAGAACGTGCCCATGTTGCGGCAGAGAGGGCTTTGCGGCGTGCTGGCAGACCTTGCCGTCGGCGGGTGGGATGCGGAGTGGCTCGACCTTCGCGCGTCCGATGTCGGTGCTCCGCACCGCCGCGCCCGCATCTTCATCGTCTGCCACCGAAGCGGAGAGCGGCTCGACCGATTCGCCCGGGCCTTCTACGGCATCCACGCCGAACCATGCGACCTCGACGAAGACTGCTCTTGCGGGTCGGAAGCTGTGGCCGACTCCTACCGCGAGCGATTCCAGCAACTCAGCGAGGCACGGCTACATGATCACGGGGCACTCGGGGACGACCCTGCTCGACGCGGCGCGCACCCTCCAGGTCCTGATGATGTGGCCGGATGGCGGGCTCATGAGCCTCAACCCCTCCTTCGTAGAGGCTCTGATGGGTCTGCCGAGTGGATGGACCGAATCAGGGCGCTCGGAAACGCAGTTGTCCCTTCTGTAGCCGAGGCCGTTGGCATCGCAATCACCGCCTCGGAGTCACCATGAGCCCCACCGTACAGCTAGCCATCCGCCTCCCTCGCTCCACCGCTGACCGTCTCGCTGCCCTCGTAGCCAAACGAACGAAGGAGCGCCCCCACATGCCAGCTACCACGACCGAGCTGGTCAAGGAGGCGCTCGAGCTGCTGCTGGCGCGAGAGGACCGGTACCAGCGCCAAGAGGACGGCCGCGGCCCGATGCCGTAGCTGACTGTCCAGGGTGGGATCGAACCACCGCCGAGGCTTTGTCGCGGCCGGCCCGGTTGCCCAAGACCGACCGCGTTCGGGTGCCAGGAACCCAACCGCGCGCGCTTTCGCCGCTCTCGTGCACGACCCCTACCACACAAAGAAGTGGCCTGCCAGACCGCGGCGGCGCATGTTGACGCAACGAACAAGGAGCATCGATGTCACAGCCTACGAAAGAACAGGAACGCGAGTGGAAGGCCCAGGCACTGGAGTCGGTAACGGCACACCTGGTAGAGCCTGCACGCCAGCAGTTCGAGTCGCTCGGCCTCGCCGAGGCCGCGGCGGCACTCGCCGGCCTCAAGGCCGATATCGCGGCCTATGCTGCCGACGTCCGCGAGGGCATCGCCGACCTGTGACCACAGAGGACGACCTTGAGGAGATCGAGATCCACGTCGGCCAGCCCGACGGGTCTCGGGATCCAGTCGTCTTCCTGCTGGGACGTGACCAAGCCGTGGCGTTCGACTGGTGGATCGCGCAGCACGCCTGCGACCTGCCTCGTGCGTGACGCGGTGGGAAGGATTCGAACCCTCAACTGCCGGCTTAGAAGTCCGGTGCTCTTCCGCTGAGCTTCCACCGCGGAAGCCCTGGGTCGGGATCGAACCGACGACCGCCCGCTTACGAGACGGGTGCTCTACCAACTGAGCTACCAGGGCACGAACCACCTCAGAGGGTGGTTGTGAGCGGCCTGGTTCTCGTCGTGGTGCGCATCGGGTAGTAAGTGGCCCGCCAGGTGAGGGGAACCTGGCGGGCCGAGGGGAACAGGAGGGTACCAGCCAGCGAGTGGCGAGGTCCGAGCGTAGCCGGTGGGGACCGGTGAGGCAAGGCCGATCCTTGGGTGTCCGCTGTCACGGTGAACAGTGTGGCGCCAACCTCGCCTCAGGTGTGCTAAATGGTTGCGGGCCGCAGGGACATCGCATAGCATCCGGCCATGCCCCGAATCAAGGTCAAGACGATCACCATCCCCGGCCCTCCTGTCCTCATGGACGCGCTCGACGAACTCGTGGAGGCCGGCACCGCGCCAGAGGTCTACCCCCCGCCGACCCGCACCAGCGTGGTCCGTGGCCTCATCCAAGAGGCTCACGCGAAGCTGCGGCGGGCGAAGGCCAAGGCGCCGCCGCCCCTCACCGTAGACGACTACAAGCCCGGCGATCGGGTGGTGGTCACCATGGGGGCTATCGAGTACCCGGCGGTCGTCCACGAGGACAGCGG